>SAMEA104315422__coassemble_9498_pt1 | contig 2494 bp, 3 predicted proteins | sample SAMEA104315422__metabat2_high_PE_007 | metagenome-assembled genome bin SAMEA104315422 (sample SAMEA104315422) | gut metagenome | biome: Monkey gut; feature: monkey-associated habitat; material: faeces | place: China | collected 2013 | reverse complement strand
ATCACATTATCAATCAATTCATTAGGAAGGTTTTAACATTTCCCGACAGTCCCTATGGTAATCTCGTACACATATACCTTGTTGCCAAGGCTGAGCCGGTATGTCAACGACGGACGCATAAACATCGACAACAACCTCATCGAGAATGCGATCAGGCCGCTTGCGCTCGGACGAAAGAACTGGCTCTTCTGCGGCAATGACGCATCGGCGCACCGCGCGGCCATCGTATACTCTCTAATCAGCACCTGCAAGAACGTCGGCATTGAACCGCGCGCATGGATGGAGGATGTCCTGACAAAAATCCCGTATTATCTTCGAGACGGTCGAGACCTCTCGGAGCTGCTCCCACGCACATGGGCCAAACTCGGAACTAATCGCACCAACTTGGACTCATTAGCCCCTAATCGGAACTAATCGTATACAAATCGGGCAAAATCACAACACGTGCCTCACCGGAGGCTTACAATGGAGGAACTCGTGCGGAGAACTTATCCCCGCATGATTCAGTATGTCCGTCATGTTCTTAATTCCGGGGTCACCGTCGCCGAGGATGTCATATATAATGTGCTCTCAAGGCTTCTTGAGCAGAAACCGGGCGTCATGAGGGACAAGATTGATTCCTATCTGTTCCGCGCCGTGCGGAATGACTGCATGAATGTCATCTCAAAAAGGCTCAGGACCGGCGATGTGGTCAGCATCGAGAACATATCCTCCCGCTCATGGGAGATTCTCGCCTGTCCGGAACATGAACCGGAAGCCTGGCGGTCGGCAGGGGAACGCGAGATTCTGCTGGACGACGTCATGCGGTTCGCGGATTCCTTCTCGCCCCGCACCAGGCAGATATTCTATATGTCAAGGATTGAGGGCATGAAGCAGGAGGAGATTGCCGCCGCCCTCGGAATCAGCACGAGGGCTGTCCGCAAGCACCTGAAGTTCACGGTCGAGCAGTTCCGCCGCCATTTTGGCAAGCACGGGAAATAGGCCGGACATCGGATTATTGATTTTCCTGTTCTGCGATAGTATTATCGACGACTTGCTGCAATTGATAAGTGGCGACACCGAGAGGATTGCTGATGCCTTTAAGTGACCACTCGACCACAGTTTTATTTCTGGCACGACAAATCAATAGCCCGATGCTCGGATTGTCGTCTTCGCCCTTCAGCAGTGCATCAGCAGCATTGACATAGAAATTGATCTTCCCGGCAAATTCGGGAACGAAGTCAACCACCTTGAGCTCCACTACCACATAGCATTTCATCTTGATGTGGTAGAATACCATATCCGGGAAGAAAGAAGTCCCATCCGGACCAGGAATCCTCAATTCCATTTGCCTGCCTACATACGCAAATCCACTTCCCAATTCAAGAAGGAACCTTGTAATGTTCTGCGCCAAGGCATCTTCGAGTTTCCTTTCCTCTACCTCTCCCGTAATTGGCAGAAAATCAAGTTTGTATTCTCCTTTGAGTATCTCGTTGGCGAGTTCACCTTGAACTGCCGGAAGTTTTTCATTGAAATTTGATAGAGCCTTGCCTCTCGTTGCGAAGAGATTGGAATCTATCTGAAAGTTCATCTCACTTCGGCTCCATCCATTAGCAATAGTCTCGTCAATATAGAATAAGGCCTCCTCCAGATTCTTGCATCTCCTGAGTATATCGATATGATGTCTCCACGGAATGTATGCAAACTTCTCCGGCATTGAGTCTTTTAATTCGTTACCAACTTGGTAACGAATTGTATCACATTGACTATAAAATGTATACCACTTTTTGATGTATCTAAGGTTGGTGACAGAATAGCCTTCCTGCCCAGGAAATTCGTTCCTCAAATCCAAACTCAATTTATCGAAGAAACCGCTTCCCCAAGAATAAGTATTCTGCAAGGCGTTGATGTCGTGTCCAAGTTCCCAGTAGAATTCGAGCATCGACTGGTTAATCCTTACGGACGCTTTTATCTGAGCGTGTTTGAGTCTCCCTTTGACTGATTTCAACCAAGTTGAATAATTCTCATCCGGTACGAAACTTCCAGTATTCACAAATCTTGACTTTTCCATAATAACCAACGGTTTATAGCCATAGGCAAATATAAGTCAAATGATTTGAAATCGCAATGGAGTAACAAAATCTATGAAAAGGCTCTCAACGGTCTTTCCCAGACTCTTGGATAGCATTGCATAACTCGCGGAATCGTGCAAATAACTCGCCGATTCCGCGAGTTATTTCATTTGTGTGTTTGTCGGCTCATGGCGATATTATATTTATTTTTCCTAATTTTGCACAGGATTTGCAATTCGTTCGGAATTCGGAGTCATAATCAGACGGATTCCGGATAGTCACTATAGGAGAAATTTATAATACGTTTTTTATGAAAAGGATAATCACTCTTGTCCTCGGCATCGTCATGGGACTTTCCGTAGGCACAATCGCGCTCTCCGCACAGGAGTCCCGCAACAATTCGGCTGATGGAATCATCGGCAATTATTTTATTGATTACAATG
>SAMEA104315422__coassemble_6907_pt1 | contig 3059 bp, 3 predicted proteins | sample SAMEA104315422__metabat2_high_PE_007 | metagenome-assembled genome bin SAMEA104315422 (sample SAMEA104315422) | gut metagenome | biome: Monkey gut; feature: monkey-associated habitat; material: faeces | place: China | collected 2013 | reverse complement strand
GTGTCCGGCTCACCACCGGCGAACTGCTGAAGAACTACTTCTTTACGGAAAGCACACGCGAGGAGTACGAAGAACTCTGGGCTCCCATCTTTGAGAAAGACCGCGAGATGGCCAACTACTGGGATGCAGAAGTTGTTTCCGGTCGCCTCAAGCGCCCCAACATAGACTTCTTCTTCGCCGCCTATCTCAACATTAAAATTCAAGATCCAGCCATCAAGGTCAGTGCAGATCACAAAATGCGCTACCGCCGTTCCGAAGGTCTGTTCAACAATTATAAGGACCTCATCAGCACCTATAATTTGGACAAGAAGACGATGATTTACGACATACTTGAGTATGCGTTGTTATATCACGACAATATCAATCCGGATATTGCTGCAGGAGAGATACCGGGGACGCCGGGCATTGAGCGGATGAACTTCCTGATCTTCGTTCTCGAATATACGACCATCGTTCCTTACGTCCTATATCTGCTTAAGAATGTCCCCGATGTTGCCGAGCGCAATGCGATGTTCGGTTACATTGAATCCTATATCCTCCGCCGTCAAATCTGCAAGAGCGACAACAAGAATTTCAGCGACCTCTTCGCCGAGAACCTGATTCTCAACCAGGTCACGACGCTGGAGGCATTGAAGGATTACATCGAGAATAAGGATGACGATCAGGCACTTGCACTCCCTCGCGACAAGAAAGTCACCAACGCCTGCCACCATCAGTGGTATGCCAACAAGAAGGCTCTTGCAATCCTATACCTGCTTGAAACCGCTATCAGAGAAGGTAAGCCTCACGCTACAAAACTCTATCCTTTCGACAGATATAGTCTCGAGCACCTCATGCCGAAGGTATGGAAAGACAATTGGCCACTTCCTGCAGGCGTAACTGAAGACCAGCGCCAAGAGGCAGTATTCTGCCTCGGCAACCTTGCCATGCTCCCGCAGAAACTCAACACATCCATCAGCAACGCCTCATGGGCTACCAAGAAGGCAGGTAACGGCCGCAACCAAGGCATTGTCTTCTACGCCTCCGACATCGAGACCCTCGCCGATGTGGTAATAAAGCCGGAATGGAACGAGGCCACTATTTCTGAGCGTGCTGACTGGATTGCCGGAAAGGCTATCGGAATTTGGCCTTCATACCTTCCCAAAGAAGACGAAGATCCGAATGCTGCCGCCTATGGTGGAAATGCCACGACAAAGACTGGCAGGAACAACAACCAGGACCGCACACAATATTCCCTCAATGGCAACCCTGCAACCTCAAAGAGCCAGTTTGTCCTCGATGTTGTGAAAGCTTATGTTGCCAAACATCCGGAGAAAACCTTTGAGGAACTCGAGAGAGTCTTCCCTATCAGTCTCTGTTCTAAAGGATACAAGTTCTTGGGCCTTCTCTGCTCAGAGGAAAAACACGCCGCCTGGGACAATAAGTATAAGGACAAGCGCTATAGCATCGGTCAACCCGACGGCACACTTACCTCCGCCGACGAAATCAAGTTCTACGTCAACACTCAGTGGTCCATCGACGGAATGCCCGGTATCATCAAGCTCGCAAAAGCCGAAGGCTTCAAAGTGACAACCCTTTAGAAAAAGGACAAAGGAGATGTCTGACACTATGACCCCAGCCCAGCGGTCTTACAACATGTCCCGCATCCGTTCCAGGAACACCACCCCGGAGCGGGCCGTCAGGCACGCACTGTGGAACAAGGGCTACCGGTACCGGCTCAATGACCGCCGCCTCCCCGGCTCCCAGTGAAGCAGTTTGATTCGATTCCGGGAACGGTTCATGAAGATATAGACATCTCCGTTGCAAGGATCACATCCAAGTACATTGGACACGATGTCGCTGAGGGTGTGATAACTCTTTCGCATGTCGGTGGCTGGTTGTACAGCATATACCGCATGTTGTCGTTCAAACTGAACATATTCAGGCTCCCTGGATGATTGAACCTAGAAAGGAAGCATCAAACTCTCCCTGGATACGCATCAGTGTGCCACTCGGTGTCCTGAGCTCAATGCTCATCATTTGAGCTCTGGTATCTAACTTCTTGGACTTTGACCTGTGGCCGGTTGTTGAATTACCACTTAGCATCAGGCCGCACATTTGCAGCAATTGCTTCGAAATACAGTTTATCAACATCACTACAAGAGTGGCCTATAACAATTACGGAATCAATGCCTTTCAATGAATTGAAAAACACTGAGTTCTGCTCTATAATTGCTCCGGAGGGCTTGTACAGATCATCTAAATCAACAAGGTTTGTATAACGTTATTGTTCTCCTTGAAATTGTTGTTAACAAAAGAGCCCGAAAGAGGGTCAACCGTCGTTCGGTGCCCTACTATAATTCTAGAGTCTGAGTGTGCTTTTCCGTGAATATGCAGAATCCTGTCTGCCGGGATGGAATACAGGCGCTCTAGAGTTTCCGTATAGTTGAATGTAATGAATTTTGCAGAACAGTAGAGATCAAATATGCGCATTCCATTGATCTCGATATCATTTTCCCAAGCAGAAAAACAATTCCTGACAATATCAGAGATGGACGTGTCAAGGATGCCCCCTGACGTTACGGTTTCTTTTCCGTCTTCTTTTTCTTCAATTGCGAGATACAAACTGTCCCAAGCCCACCCTTCAACAGCAGCCTTATCATACAGAGTCAATGCCTTCTCAAATTGGGACCATAGTAAGAACTCGCCATCCTGCTGCGCCGGGAAAAGTGATTGCAGCTCTGCAATAACATCCAAGCGCCCATGAGTCATGAGCCATTTTTTGAAATGCCAATAGGACGTCTTTAGATCGTGTGCGCGGTCAAAGCCGTTGCCGAGGATGAAAAGAGGTTTCATTTGACTTTGACTGCGTTGTCAAGTCTACGGAACAAATGAGACAATAGACTTAAGACATCCAAACAATCATCTTCCGAAAATAAACCCGTTTCTTTTAATTGAGTGATTTCTTCATGAGCCAGTGGATTCCTAACACCTCTCATAAGTCCGGCAGAAAGGAACTTTTGTCCTTCTTCAATATTATCTTTGGTAACTGTATCATATTTCGGTAAAAATTCTTCTAC
>SAMEA104315422__coassemble_1927_pt1 | contig 6591 bp, 3 predicted proteins | sample SAMEA104315422__metabat2_high_PE_007 | metagenome-assembled genome bin SAMEA104315422 (sample SAMEA104315422) | gut metagenome | biome: Monkey gut; feature: monkey-associated habitat; material: faeces | place: China | collected 2013 | reverse complement strand
GATCTACTTCGTGATGTTCTTTGAACACGATGTAAGGCTCGCACCGGAAGAATATATTTTCTGAGGGACGATGGTTGCCGCATATTTGCCTTCCTCTCGGAACGAAGTTTAAGGCGTATTGATTTTCCAACATTTATGTCTAACCTTGCAGCCATTACATAAAACATGTAACATAATATATGTAACCTTAAACCGCGATGACGATATAATCCTCTACAAGACCTGCGCGCACTCAAGCATAATTGCCAAGGACGCGCAGGCGGAAATTGTTTATTGAATTCTATAGGTCAGTTTTGTTCCAATAATTTTTTGACAAGAGCGACCACAGCATCGGCCGATGTTTCATTGAGAATGTGTCGCTGTGACTCATCCGAAGTTCCATTGAAATAGAAGTTATTGAACCAAATGACATCGTAATGGTGTTCTATAGATATGCTCATGACATCGCCGACTGTTTCACCTCTTGTTCTTGACGCACACACTATTATGTCCGGTTCTTCCTTGGCAACATCTGAAAGGTAGTCAAAGTGTCCGCTCGCAGGATCTCCCAATGTAACGACAGCGACTTTCCCACCATCAACTTCAATTATCGCAGACTTGTCCTTGTCATTGATTTTTGTGGCGATTCCATCGCCACAAAGTTTAGTGATCACCTGCAAGAGAGTTTCTGATTTTCCAGAATCAGAGCGAACTGCATCGCAAATAATATACTTCTTCTTCATAAGCCCATGGTATCAAATATGTTAAACATTATCTTCATTAACTCTCTGTTACCCCTTAATGCAACGAACAGATCGAGCATAAGTTCGGTTTCCTATATTTTTTGTTTTAGTATAATATCCCTGACCAAAACTAAAATAATAAGCCGTATTATGTGCATAAGAAGATGATGACCAATAACTGCCATATTTAAGGTAGTCATCGGCGCGCAGCCCGTTGTCACCTTGTATATATCCAGCAGCCGGATACCAAATACTATCTGCAGATCCAAGACCGTAGTCTAAATTGGCGAAATTTGCCCCATGAGCAGTTTTATCCCACATGGAAGCTTCACTAAAACTATCCACCCCAAATGCTTTCGCCCACACATCGGCAGATGGTACACGATAGCCGACTGGACACGGGTCGTAGATAGTCTTGCCATTCTGGTATTTTCGTTTCCAGAGATACTCTCCAACCCCAAATGGATCATAAAACCAGTCATTATGTGAATCATCGGCCAGAATAAAAGTAGTTGGATACTCTACGGAATATAAGAAAGTTGCCGGATCTGACTCCACATAAGAAATTGCATGAGGAACATACTTATATTGTATAGGATCGGGCCAAGTTATCGTTGATTTAGCCTCGATATGACGGTCTATACCTGATGAACCCAAAAACGGATCTTTTCGCCCCCATTGATAGAACAGCCCAAGAGCTTTAAAATCGCCGGGGACAGCACTGGTGGCACCAAGATTCCGATCCATCAGTGTTCCTGCACCATTGTTGTATATCTGGTCGGTATCGCTTGGATAATAGTCTTTGCAAATCCATATATGCCACGACCATAGTATTCTGCCTTTGCTATCCTGAACAGCGATTACTGCATTACCATCTTGTAATACTTCCGGAGTCTTAAACACTATTTTGCCTTCCTCAAATAAAACTTGCGATATTAGAGCGCCAGATTTAGGCCGCACGTCTGATCCATAAGATTCCCATAACACCTTTGCCTGTGTCGGCGTTCCATCAAGGCTATAATTACTGTTACCTCTTACTGTTGCCTTGAATGAAAAGTGCCCGGCAAAAGGAACTATATAGCAGTTCGCCGTTCCATTGGAAGACAAGTCCATTGGAGTCACGTTGACGGTCAGAGTCTGACTAAAACCGCTTATTGTAGTCATTGTGAGCGAGGCCACCCCCTCTTTGACCCCAGTAAGCATTCCTTTATCATCAACAACAAAGACATCCGTGTCAGAACTCTCAAATGTCAATGGCGCAGGTGATGGATACATAGTAATCTCAGGCATAACCGTTCCGCCAACATATAACGAAACAGATGAAGACGAAAAATATGCACTATATTTTATAGCTGACGACCGCATTTGAATATAGTTAGAAATTTTCTCCGTACTGCCTGTTTTTATGAGGACACGACAAGAGGCGCCCTTTTCCCCTACGAAGAAAGACTCCTTCATATTTTCTCCGGAGACCACAACTGTAAGTATGTCACCATCCCCATACTTTTCGAGGACAGGCAGTTCCACCATTTCAACAGAACTTTTCACGACAGTATTATACACAGCCTGGGCTTCAATGGCCACATCATTCGAGGCCAATAACTGCGTGACTGTTCCGGATGGGCACACTTCAAAGCTCAATGTATCCCTTTCACCGACGATCTTGCCATCCATATTTCTCCCATACCACATCAAACACCTGTTATCCGAATAATCAGGTACATACATCAAGGACGAAATCCCATTTATTATTGCCTCAAGTTCATTCAATCTGTTCTCAAGAAGTCTAATACGAGACTCCATATCAGATATCTTCTCCCATAAAGCATCAATCTTTGATTGCATTGTTTCCGTGACCGCCTGAATTTCAGAAGAAATCTTCGCTGTCACTCTCCCCTCGCTGTCAGATATTGCATCTTTGATTGCTTTCTCGTAAGCAACTTTAATATATTCATTTGTCATAGCAAGTTCATACCTCAAATCCCGGAACTTTTCATCAAGAGCAGCATCTCCACTTTCAACCGAAGATTCAAGAGATTTCAGTTTAGCGTCAACATCGGCAATGGTGCAGTAAGCCGTCAATTGATCATTCACCCAAGACTTCATCGACTTCTCACTATCAGAAACAGCGCTGCTGATAGACTCGGGAAGATTTTCTTCCATACCGGCTAAACTCTGCTTAATGATTGCCAATTCATTACAAGTCGTTTGAAATTGTTCCAATGTTAAGAATGTTGCCTTTACCCAATCCCTCTCATTCAACAATTCACTATCCACATAGGTTCTAAGTTCGGCAATCCGCTTTCCCAGAGTTTGTTCAAGCTGTACCAAAGATGCCTTAACCTCAGATAGTTCTGTTGACTTCGATTTATCAGACCTCTCCAGTTCAGTTACCTCTTTCGAGAGTTTCTGGACAAGTGCTTTCAGTTCCTTATCCAGTTTATTCATATTTATGATTGAGCTTTCAATGTTCTCAATCTGTGTATTAATGGATGCAATCTGTCCATCATTCAACTCGTTTACCTGATTCCTAAGATCATCTATCTGCTCTTGATAGTCACAGGCAAATAAAAACAACGAGCAGACAACCACGAAAAGAAATAATTTAAGCTGTTTCATAGATTTAATTTCATAATATCTATTTAATTATTCTTCCATATCTATCTATTGTTCTGATACTGTCCAACTATTAGGAATATGCATATCCTTTTTAGATATGCTTGAACTCCGGTTCTTTATAAAAAGGCCATTATCCTTTACACCGTAAAGCCAATCACCCAAAGCATTCCCAGTGTAGCTGCAATCAGATGAGAATCCTGTGAATAAAGCTCTTACGAAATCAAGGTTTTCGCAATTTTTAAACATTTCAGAATAACATCCATATTCAAGAGTCAATGCCGGAAGTGTCGGAGCCGAGATCAAAGACGTACATCCATAAAACATAGAAGAATAGCACCATTCTGCAAGTGTTGCTGCAGGAAGTTGCGGGGCAGTTGTCAAAGACTCACAGTCCAAGAACATACAATTATAACACCCCCCGGCAAGGGCCAATGCCGGAAGCCTTGGCGCAGTTTTTAATAAACGGCAATAAGCGAACATATTGTCATAACAATGTGAGGCTAAAACTGTTGCCGGCAATTCTGGCGGTAAAGTTATAGAAGATTCGGTAAACATATAAGAATAGCACCATTCTGCAAGTGTTGTCGCAGGAAGGGCAGGAGGAACCAATTTCTCACTACATTTTGCAAACATGCTGGCATAGCACTGAGGAGCAAGAGTCATTGCCGGCAATTCAGGGGCATTTTCCAATGATTTACAACCACTAAACATTCCTGCATAACAACTGCTGGTCAAATCTGTCGCCGGCAATTCAGGGGCGACTTCCAACGCTTCACAATGGTGAAACATCCAGCGATAACAACCATCAGCAAGTGTCGTCACCGGCAATTCCGGGGGTGTTCTTAATGACTTGCAAGAGTCAAACATATTAGAGTAGCAATTCTTGGCAAGAGTTTTCGCCGGCAATTCAGGGACACTTTCCAATGATTCACAAAAAGCAAACATTTCAGAATAGCACCATTCCGCAAGTGTCATTGCAGGAAGTTTCGGTGGTATTCTTAATGATTTACAGCCGTAAAACATAAAATAGTAGCAATTCTCGGCAAGAGTTTTCGCAGGAAGCTCAGGAGCGTCTTCCAGTGATACACAATCGAAGAACATCGTTGAATAGCACGATTTTGAAAGTCTCGTTGCAGGAAGCTCTGGAGCATGCGTCAATATTTTGCATGAACGGAATAATCCTTCGAAACACTGTTCCGGTACTTTAAGAATGTCCTTACTGTAGTCAAGCAATTTCATTATGTTTCCGTAGCAGGCAACACGACTTCCTTCCATGACTAATTTTGCCGGATAGATTTTTTCATTCAGCCCTCTCAAAAACAACGGTGAATTTTTGGTAAATGTTACAACAGAATCATCATATAAACGCTGCCAACCGATTCCATCAAATGAATATTCCAAAGTTTTACCAGTTCCTCCAGATAACTTTAATGTGCTTTCCCCTTCGGATAAGAATGTCAGGTACGGACAATTTTTGAATGAAATGCCTAAGTCTTTCTGAAGCAGACGGGTGAATATGGATCTTTCTATAGCAGAAGATGATGACAGTACTTTGTTCGCTTCTTTTCCGTCTCTTGTCTGGAACTTTATTGTAATTCCCTTGCTGAAAGTGACCGGAGGAATGACAGCATAATAGTTTTTACCTACTGCAAACGTTTCTCCATCCGGAGCAATAATCCTTATTGAAGATGTCCCTTTTGTTATCGAATTTACAACCGGGATTCCTTTTTCGTCAAAGCCTATATTCAGTGTCCCCGACAACATGCCACCGTCATTGTCCGTAAATGTGACTTCACGTATTCCTTCGTTGGCTACGGAAAACTTTATGCCGCCGCAGACGTTGTAGAAAGTCATAACATTTGACTCTGACTTTGCCACGCTTATGAACAGGTTGTTCGCAAAGGACTCGGCTGTCGCAATCTGTTTGGACGGCAAGACTGTGGTAATATTCTGTCCATCGCACATAGCCGTTGCATCGTATGGATACACAGCCCAATATGGACCAGATGCCGCCTCAGGAATGTCACTGCCTCTGAATATGGCATCAGCTGTTTTTCCAGTATGTGTTGATGTTAACTTATATCCACCGTTCATTCCGATTCCAGAAAAAAGGCTGATCGCATCCCCTTCTGTCCAAACTATGGAATTATCATCCTGCAATTCAGTTTTTGTTGATTTCGTGGCTTCTCTGTTTGCATAGATGCAGAAACCATCAGTCGCGATTTTACCGACATCGTCATACATACAGTTTGTCGTAAGGCAGCCGCAGATGCTGACAAATAAAAATGTTACTATCTTTTTCATAATCGCATCACCATTCTTTTTCTCCTGTTCCCTCGTGCCCACTATTAAAGTCTTTTCTCTTCACCGTAACCTGACACGCCGCGGTTTTCGCCCCGTCTGCTGTGATAACCTTGATTGTTGTCGTGCCGGCGCTAAGTGCATTGACAGTCCCGTTGTTCACAGTGGCGACAGACAGGTTGCTGCTCGTCCACGTCACATTCCTGTTGCTGGCGTTGTCGGGATAGACCGTGGCCGAGAGAGTCTCGCTGCCACCCTCCGTCAGAGTCAGAGTGCTCTTGTTCAACCTTACGGATTCGACACTTATGGTCTTTGCCTTAACTGTCACCTGACACTCTACGGCCTTTGCCCCATCCACAGTGGTAACCTTGATTGTCGCCGTGCCTTTTTTCAAGGCCTTGACCGTGCCATCGCTAACGGTTGCGACAGAGGTATTGCTGCTTGTCCACGTCACATTCTTGTTGGTGGCGTCGTCCGGATAGACGGTTGCCGTCAATTTCGCGATATCTCCTTCCGTCAGATTCAGTGTGCTCTTATTGAGTTTTACTGATTCAACGCTGACCACCTTCGCGTTCACGGTCACCTTGCATTCTGCGGTCTTGCCGCCGTCTGTCGTGGTTACCTTAATAGTCGCCGTACCTTTTTTCATGGCCTTGACCGTGCCATCGCTAACGGTTGCGACAGAGGTATTGCTGCTTGTCCACGTCACATTCTTGTTGGTGGCATCGTTCGGATAGACGGTTGCCGTCAATTTCTCGTTATCTCCTTCCGTCAGAGTCAGTGTGCTACTGTTCAGCTTCACGGATGTTACGCTGACGGCTTTCGCCTTCACAGTCACCCGGCATTCCGCCGATTTGTTTCCATCTGCCGTGGTTACCTTAATAGTCGCCGTGCCTGTCTTCAAGGCCTTGACCGTGCCATCGCTAACGGTTGCGACAGAGGTATTGCT
>SAMEA104315422__coassemble_1544_pt1 | contig 7646 bp, 5 predicted proteins | sample SAMEA104315422__metabat2_high_PE_007 | metagenome-assembled genome bin SAMEA104315422 (sample SAMEA104315422) | gut metagenome | biome: Monkey gut; feature: monkey-associated habitat; material: faeces | place: China | collected 2013 | reverse complement strand
GTCTGATTTTCTGCCTTCTTGGAAGCGACAGGCCGATTCATGAATCATTTGCCCCGAGTTTGATTGATCAAAGGGCCGCTATGGCAAACCAGTTTGACGGAATGACAGATATTCCGTTCACTTATGAGGAGTTTGAACAGACTCGCTCGAAACTCATTGAGGATGTAAATATCCTCATGACGGATGACGACAAACGCTTCCTTGTCAGTTTCGAGAAGGGCGATCCGCAGTGGGCTGGTTATGAGTTTGAATACTTCAAGGAGTTCCCGTCAGTCAAATGGAAACTCATGAACCTTGCAAAACTCTCAAAACTGAACCCTCAGAAACTCACTATTGAAGCGAAGAAGCTTGAAAAGATATTCGGGATTTGACCCATATAGGGCAATCGCAGGCTCTCACCATGGCCCAGGTCTCCACACTTTTTCAAGATTAATCTAAGTACTTTTCCCGCCCCCTTTCGGTCCACGGATGCCATCAAGCGGTTATCCCAATTGATTTTGTGATATAGTGGCCGTTTTTCAATATTCCCCAAAATCGTCTGAATCATCGAAGTCATCTGAATCGTCAAAATCGTCTGAATCATCGAAGTCATCAGAATCGTCAAAATCGTCCGAAGCCTCAAAGGTCATGAGGTCCTCCGGTTCAATGACATCATGCAGTTCATATTCAGTCCCGTCGATGTCAAATTCGACATATATGTCCTGAAGCACGTCCACGAAATGTTCACGATACTCATCCCATTCTTCAGAGGATGAAGACGCATCGGGACGGACACCATCATATGACTCATCAATCTTTTTCACAAGCGCCTTACGAAGTTTCGGATGAAAATAGAATATCTCCGACCAGTCCAACTCATCCCAGTTCGGTTCAACCCGGAAAAGGCCGCAGAAAGACCGTTCAAAATCAAAGCCGGTTGAACTGTCGATGCAATCTGCAGTATAGTCAAAGTCAAACGGGCACTCGCCCATTGAAAAAATTCTCAGTGTTACCATTGTGATTATCGTTTTATAACTTTATGTCCTAAGGTAAGTTATGCAAGGTATGTTTCCGGGGTTATATTGTGCTATTCGTATAAATCATAATCAGTAGTGTCCACGTCTGCCCACTGCTCACACTGATGGATGACGGTTTCCAAGGCGGACTGCTCTTCCTCCGGTGGGTAGTGGTATTTCTTCAGGAGTCGCTTGACCTTTGAGCGCATACCGGCGCGGGCAGATTCTTTCTTCTGCCAGTCGATGGTGCGATTTTTCCGAAGTTCCTCGGTAAGTTCCTTGGTAAGGTTCACCAACTCATCATTGGTATAGAAGTCCTTAATGGCCTGCGGGCGCGTGAGAGCATCGTAGAAAGCCTTTTCCTCTGCGTTGAGGCCCAGACTGTCAGCGACCTCCTCGCTTTGGGCAATCTCCTTGGCCAGATCCAGCAGTTCCTTGATGACTTCCTCGTTGGTGAGGAGGCCTTTGAGGTAGTTGGAGAGGGCCATATTGATGAGGTCAGAGAATTTCTGCGCCTGGACCAGGTTGGTGCGCTGGTAGAGATGGATGCGCTCCTTGAGCAGTTTCTTCAAGAGCTCGATGGCAATGTGTTTCTCCTTCATCTTTGAGATTTCCTCCAGGAAGGCCGGGTCGAAGAGCGAGAACTCAGCCTTTACATCTGAGAACAAATTGATTACACCCTCACTCTTGATGCTCTGCTTGAGCAGTTCACCGATGCGCTCGTTGATTTCCCGCTTGGAAACCTTTGTCTTGATGTTTTTGATGCGGTTAATGGCCGTGCGGACCGTCTCGAAGAAAGCAGCTTCGTAGCGCTGTTCCTCGTTCAGAAGGCTCCGGCACAGGCTGACGGCATTCTTCAGCAGCAGGGATTCTTTCAGAAACTGGGTACACTGTTCTTCCAACGAAGGAGCCAGCATAAAGTTGACGGCGCCCTTGATGATTTCGGCGCGGTCTGCATCGGTGCCGTCGTGGAATTTGGCGTAGTTGAAGCCGTGGAAGAAGTCGCGGCAGACTTCCAGTTTCTCTTTGAACTTAATCAGGGCGGTTTCTTTGATGTTCGGGTCGCCGTAGTTCTCCTGATCCTGCTTGGTGTAGTCACGCATAGCCTCTTTCAGAGCCTTGGCGATACCTATATAGTCCACAACCAGACCGCCTGCCTTGCCAGAGAACACTCGGTTCACACGGGCGATGGCCTGCATCAGATTGTGGCCGGACATTGGTTTGTACACGTACATGGTGGCCAGCGAGGGAACATCGAAGCCGGTGAGCCACATATCCACCACGATAGCAATCTTCATCGGGTCGGTGTCATCCTTGAACTTCTTGGCCAGCTCTTTCTTGTACTGTTTGTTGCCCACGATGTCGTGCCATTCCTCCGGGTCGTTGTTGGAACCGGTCATCACAACCTTCACCTTCTCGGTCCAGTCGGGGCGGAGTTCTAGGATGCGTTTGTAGATGCGGATTGCGATAGGACGGGAGAAAGCCACAATCATCGCCTTGCCGGTGAGCTCGTACTGACGGTTTTCCTCGTAATGTTTGAGGATATCCTGTACCAGGGAGTCTATGGTTTCCGGAGCGCCCAGAATCTCTTCCAGATGGGACATCTCGTGCATACTCTCCTCAATCTGCTGAGGCGTGGCGCCGTCGTCGGCGAGTTTCTCGTACTCGGCGTCAATCTTCCGGATGGTTTCCTCATCCAGCTTGAGATTGACCACGCGGGACTCGTAAAAGACGGGGCAGGTGGCGCCGTCCTTGACAGCCTGAGTCATATCGTAGATGTCAATGTAGTCACCAAAGACTTCCTGTGTATCGCGGTCTTTCTGGGAGATGGGCGTGCCGGTGAATCCGATGAAGGATGCGTTGGGTAGAGAGTCGTGAATGACGCGGGCGGTACCGACACTGACGCGACCTTGAGCATCAATCTTCTCCTCAAAGCCATAGTGACCACGGTGGGCCTCGTCAGCCATAACCACGATATTCCGGCGCTCGGAAAGCGGCTCGTTTGACTCCTCAAACTTCTGCATCGTGGTGAAGATAATGCCGTTGGCCTCACGTCCTACCAGCAGCTCGCGGAGGTGCTCTCGGCTGGAAGCCTGGACGGGTTTCTGACGGAGGAAAGCCTGGCACTTGGAGAACTGGGTGTAAAGCTGGTCATCCAGGTCGTTGCGGTCAGTGATGACCACGATGGTGGGCTTGTTCAGGACAGTCTGAATCAGATGGGCGTAGAACACCATAGAGAGCGACTTGCCGCTGCCCTGGGTGTGCCAGAAGACGCCAATCTTACCGTCGCCGTTGGTAGCCTTGACGGTGCGGTCCACAGCCTTCTTGACGGCGAAATACTGGTGATATCCGGCGAGTATCTTTGCGGAACCTGCCTCGTCCACGCTGAAGCAGGTGAAGTTTTTGATGAGATCCAGAAAACGGTCACGCTTGAACATCCCTACGAAGAAGGTGTCGTAGTCAATGAAGTCCTTGGTCTCTTCCATACCGTCCTTGGTCTTCCACTCCATGAAGCGGTCTTCCTTGCTGGTAATGGTTCCGGCCTTGGAGAGCGCCATGTCACTCATCACGCAGAAGACGTTGTAGATGAACAGGGACGGGATTTCCTGAATGTAGTTACGGATTTGGCGGTAGGCTGCGGAAGCGTCGGTTTCCTCACGGGACGGCGATTTGAGCTCCACGAGGACCAGCGGCAGACCGTTCACGAAAATCATAATGTCTGCCCGCTTCTCGGATTTCTCCACGTAGGTCCACTGGTTGATGGCCTGGAAGGTGTTCCTGTCCGGATGCGCAAAGTCAATGAGGTACACGATGTCGTTGACCGCCTCTCCATTGTGCATGTAGCTCACCTCAACGCCGTTCTGGAGATAATCCATAAACTGCTGGTTCTTCTGTATCAGGGTGCCGGAGTCAATGTCGCGTACCTTACGGATAGCCTCATCGATGGCCTCCGCCGGTTTGGTGGGGTTCACCAGCATCAAACTGTGGGAGAGCTGCGCCTCATAGAACGGGACACGGTAGTCTCGCTCTATCTCCGGGCCGTAAACGTGGTCGTAGCCCAGATTGTCGAGTAGCTCAAGAAGCGCATTCTCGTAATTCGATTCCGTAAAGACACTCATATACTAAAGTCTTGTTTATCAATTTTATAATAGTCCTGCCGTTTTCTCCTATGCCGCCAAATTATGATTTATGCGATTGTTGAGCTCTATCTTATCATCAATAGGTGAAAGAATGGCCGCAATCTGTTTTTGAACCTTCAAAGTAGGAATTCTTACCTGAATTTTAGAAAATAAACCTTTATTCAGAATAGAAAGAGTTGTTGATTGCCCCTCAAAATTCTTAAATTCTGGCCATAGGTACTTCATCAGATAATAGACAAAATCTGCATCAAACCCGTCTTTAACGACTAATGTGTTAATCTGCTGATTAGTCGCACACTTCATCGTGGACATACCCACATAACCGATATTACCAATACAAGACACGCAAATAGCGTCAGAATAAATAATGCTCCCTTTTATAGAATGAAGTCCTGACTCGGTTAATGTCCTTTCGGTAGAGTACACGTGTTTAAGCCCTTTATTAATATCCCCTGGAGTAATAAAGTGGATAGAACCACCGAAGTTACTCCCGTCTTTTGTGGAGGGTGTTTTTCCTGTAATAATATCTGCTATATCAGAAAGCTCGTATGTTTTCCACTCTTCCATAAATGAGAATTTAGCAAGTCAAATCTCGTGACATTAGCATAGGAAGAAGAGCATCACGGAAAAAGGCCAGGCGTTTGTTCTCTTCCATGTTAAGCCAGACGATTGAGTACAAAGAATCCAAAGTATCGGAAATAACCTGATTCTCTCGACTATATGGGACCACGGAAGCGGACAAATCTTCATAATTTCCTTGAGGGAAAGTTCCTGAACGGGATTCTGTTTTAGAGGTAAACTCCTCTTCGACACGCGGCATAAGAAGATATTGATACAACAACGCATCCGACGATAATAATTCAGGATTTCGTCGAATAATCATCAATCTTGTTGAAGCTATATAATCCTCTGCATCAAAATAACAGATTGCATAATGATGATTACGAGGACGGATCTCAGAATAAAGAATATCGCCCTTTCTAAAACGCTTCTTAAACTGTCCCTTTAGGTCCTTATTCTCGACGTATGGGATAGCCTCAAATATACCCTCGGTAACATCACTACTATTTAGCAATATTACTTTATCTCTCTGATTTTGAGAATAGTCCAGGATATTGAAAGATAGTTCGGCAATTGATTTTTCTTCATTGCAATTGCGACACCATTCATAAAAATGGTGTTTGGCCTGTTCCTCTAAATTATGATTTCTTGGCCTACTTGCGGTCAAGAAACGACGCCTGCGATGGCTGTATGCGTAAAGTGCGGTCATTAAGCGATAAATTTACGGTGTGAGAGTTTGACGTTGGTCTGGTTCACCATCGCGTAACGCATGGTGGTGTCAATCTTGACGTGTCCCAAGAGTTTCTGCACCTGCTCCACGGGCATTCCTTTGTCGATAGCCATCGTGGCCAGTGTCCGGCGGAACTTGTGGGGATGGATGCGCGGCACTTTCAGACTGCGGCCCAGCTGGCGGAGGCGAACCTCAACGCCAGATATCTGGAGACGCTCGTGCGGTTTGTCCAACGTCACGAAAAGGGCCGGATTCTTATCCTTGCGGCTCTTGAGATACTGCTGCAGGTGAATCTTTGCCCGGGCGTTGAAATAAACCACCCTTTCTTTATTGCCCTTACCGAAGACAATGCACTCACGCTCATTAAAATTGACATCAGTGCGGTTGAGCTTGACCAATTCACCGACACGCATTCCAGTTGAGGAAAGCAGGTCAATGATGGCCAGGTCCCGGATATTCTTGCAGTTGTCCCGCAGGATTTCCATATTTTCATCCGAGATGGTCTCCTTAATCTGTTCTCCTGTTTTCACTTTATGGATGCGGCGGACGGGGCTTTTCAGAATGAAGTCCTCATCCTCAAGCCAGGAGAAGAAAGAAGAGAAGATCCTGCGGATGTTGTCAATGGTGACTTTGCTGGATTTGTGCTTCTTTTGGAAGACTGCAAGATAGGCCCGAAGGTCGTCTGTTGTGTAGTCCTTGACGGCTTTGGGCATATACTTGAACAGCTGCTTGATGGTGGTCTCGTAGTATTTGATGGTCTTTGCCGAGCAGCCTTCCACCAGCTTGGCGGACAGGAATATCTCCAACAGACGGGTGCTGGTTACAATGTCCTCTTGGACCTTGCCACCTTCATCAATGAGCGTGTAGCCGGAGAGCGTCTGCAAAAGGACACTGCTCAGCTGGGTCATCTGGTCTACTGTTAATGTTCCGGACATTGCCTCGGTAATCTGGGTGATAAATGTTTCTTTCATATCCTCTTTGATTAAATTGAACGAAGAGGATAAAATACACTATTTTAGTTCAAAACCAATTGAAGCGAGTTGCTTGCGGATTTCCTCCTCCAATTCGTGGGACTTCTTGAACATTTCTGAGAGTTCGCCTGTGAGGCGGGTCATTTTCTCCTCAAAGGGCTCGCCATCGTCTTTTGTCTCAGCGATTCCCACATAGCGGCCGGGCGTGAGGATGTAATCCTGCTTGGCGATGTCCTCAAGGGTGGCCACGGCGCAGAAGCCCTTTTCGTCCTCCAATTCACCGGTCACGTATTTGTCGTAGGTCTGGGCAATCTTCATGATATCCTCTTCCATCAGTTCACGCAGACGGCGGGTTACCATGGTGCCCAGGTTGCGGGCGTCAATGAAGAGGGTCTTTCCGGGCTGCTTCTTGTTGCGGTTGAGGAACCACAGCGATACAGGGATGCCGGTGGAATAGAAGAGCTGGCCAGGCAGCGCTACGATGCATTCCACGAGGTCTGCTTTCAAGATATTCTCACGGATGGTTCCTTCGCCTCCACTCTGAGAAGAGAGAGAGCCATTGGCGAGCACCATACCAATCTTGCCAACCGGTGAGAGGTGATGAATCATGTGCTGCAGCCAGGCAAAGTTGGCGTTTCCTGCCGGAGGAATACCATATTTCCAACGCACATCGTCCTGGAGTTTGTCGGCACCCCAGTCACTCATATTGAATGGAGGATTCGCCATCACGAAGTCTGCCTTTAGGGTGGAGTGCTGGTCATTGAGAAAGGAGTCAGCATTGGCTTTGCCAAGATCTGCATCGATACCGCGGATAGCCAGGTTCATCTGGGCCATCTTCCAAGTAGTAGGATTGCTTTCCTGTCCATATACGGAAATGTCGGCAATTTTTCCCTGATGACGCTCAATGAACTTTGCAGACTGCACGAACATACCGCCTGAGCCGCAGGCCGGATCGAATACGCGTCCGTGATAAGGCTTCAGAACCTCAACGAGGGTACGGACAATACAGGCGGGCGTGTAGAATTCGCCGGCGTTCTTGCCTTCCTGAGAAGCGAACATAGATAGGCAGTACTCGTAGGTGCGGCCAAGGATGTCCTTGCTGTCGCCGTGCTCCTTCATATTGATGTTGGTGAAAAGGTCCACCACATCACCCAAGCGCTGTTTGTCCAACTCGGGACGGGCGAAATTTTTCGGGAGGATGCCTTTGAGCTTGAGGTTCTCGCCCTCAATCATTCGCATGGCCTCATCA
>SAMEA104315422__coassemble_1381_pt1 | contig 8152 bp, 10 predicted proteins | sample SAMEA104315422__metabat2_high_PE_007 | metagenome-assembled genome bin SAMEA104315422 (sample SAMEA104315422) | gut metagenome | biome: Monkey gut; feature: monkey-associated habitat; material: faeces | place: China | collected 2013 | reverse complement strand
TGAAAAAGATTACCGCAAAGCAAAGCATTCTGTTCTCAGAAGTTGTCGCATATCTGCAAAAAAGAATCCTGCCTTATTGGAACAATCTGAACCACTGATGAATACTTTCCATACATATACATTCCCCGAACCCAAGAATATCATCATCTGCGGAGACATTCACGGGGAGTTCAATTCTCTGATATACAAGTTGTGCATACAATATCAACTGACGGACACATTACTCATCGTTGCCGGCGATTGCGGATTCGGCTTTGAAAAGCCAGGATACTACGAGAATGTTTTCAAGAGAAACTCGGCAAGACTCAGCAAGGCAAACAACTGGATTGTGATGGTTCGTGGCAATCACGACGACCCCTCATACTTCAATAAAGAAAAGATAAAGCACGAAAGATGCCGCACAATCCCCGACTACAGCATTATTCAGGCTTGTGGTCACAACATCCTCTGCATAGGCGGAGCCGTAAGCATTGATAGAAATTATCGGAAGAAACACGATGCAAAATACCACCTTTCCGGTACGGCATCATACTGGGCGGACGAGATGCCCTACTATGATGAAGCAATTCTCAATGAGATCGGGAAGCAAATAAGTATAGATACAGTCATTACCCACACCGCACCATCCTTCTGCGAGCTGATATCCAAAAACGGACTCTCGGGATGGACGGCATTGGACCCCGCCATACCCGCCGACTGCGAGATCGAGAGGAAGACAATGGACCTGATATATAAACATCTCAAGGCAGACCGGCATCCGGTTCACCATTGGTACTATGGCCATTTTCACCAAAGCTGGAACTCCGAAATTAACGGCATCCTATTCTCAATGCTTGACATAATGGAGTTCAAGGAACTGCGCTCTTCCAATCCGGCATCCTGAGCGACTTCGTGAATATAAGCGGCCGCCTTGCTACGGAGAAATTGTTCCGAACAAGTTTTCGAAAATATAGTTCGAAGAGCCTGGGGTAGCGTTTCAGTTGCGATCCTTTCGTAACGAGAAAATGGCAACGCCGGTTTTTCTCTGCCCGGAGGTGCTGACAAACCAGACTCCGAGAAAAACAAGAAGCATAGCAAGGGCTTTCACTGGCCCAAAGGTCTCCTGGGAAGCGGCAATTGCGATGAGTGATGCCGTGACGGGCTGGAGATAGTTGTACATCGCCACTGTTGTCGGCTGGAGATATTTCTGCCCGAACGGCACCAGGAAATAGCTGAAGAAGGTGGAAAAGAATATGACAAAAGCGATTGCAAACCAAGCCGTTGAAGGGACCGCGCTCCACTGGGTGAGGATGAACTCACGCGCCGAAATCGGCAGAAGCATCAGGGCCCCGAAAAGATATTTCCATTTCATCAGTGTGATGGAAGAATATTTCTTGATGATGTCCTGAAAGAAGACGAGGTAGATGCCGTATGAAACCTGGGAGAGCAGGCAAAACACGGCGCCGGAAAAGGAAACAGACAGTCCGGAAGCAAAAGAACTGCCCCAAAGCGCAATCAGCAGAGCCCCGGACAATCCCAAGAGTATTCCGCCCACTTTCCGCACATTCACTTTCTCGTGCAGGTGCACAGCCGACATAATCACGGTCCAAATCGGCAAGGTAGCCATACAGATGGAAGCCTCGACAGGAGAAGAAAGTGAAATTCCCTTCATATAGAAAATCTGCACCAAAACCGTCGAGAAAAAAGCCGCAAGAAAAAGTTTCCAATAATCCTTTTTATCCACTTTCGCCGCCCGCTCCGAAGGAATCGCAAGCGAAACCAGCCAAAACAGGATTGTTCCCGACAAAATCCGGATGTCAGCCAGCACAGTCGAAGAGATAATCCCGCCAAGCAGAATAAATTTCGAAACGGGAACCGCCGCTCCCCAAACAGTATTACAAAGAAGAAGAGATATATGTCCGGTGCGCCTTTGCTTTGATGTCGTCATAGTTTTGTTTCAAAAATGCTTGCAAAGATAGTCAATTATTGTCTGTTGCATCGAAACGTTGACTCAAGTGGGTGGTTATCGCCGGGACACTGAACGAGTATCGGCCGGAATACGTATCCAGAAAGCAGATAAGAAGTTACATCGAGAAGCTGGTTGAAAATGGTATGCTCTTTTATACTGGTGAGGGCAAAATGCGCACATACTCTTTAAGTAAACGATATGAGAGCGAGATGGCGCTTATTACCAAAGCAGTTGAAATCGGACTCATGAAATGAGCAAACAAGCAAAGGGCCAGAAAATCTTTGCCCAGACTGACATCATTGTTATAGCAAAGTTTTGCAGCTCAACTACCACGAAATGCATTGTATGACAAGGCACGCGACCGCCTGAAAGATATCTTTGATAAAGGCCCGTTCTATATCGGAGGATGCTCAGAACTTGGATATAAGAAATTTGACATCAAGCAATATGGTTATGACACCTGTGAGGTGAATACTAAATTCAGAGGATTCAAGTCAGACCTTCTGATTTATCGGGCATGCAAAGACACCAAAGAACACATCGCAATATGTGTCAGAGGACGACAGAGATTTGAACCATTCAAGAAGCCCAAAGGACTTCGAATCATAGACATAGTCCTTAATTCCACCTTTTGCGAGAAGGATATGGAAGATTTCGTGTCAAAAGGAACATCAAGAGGCTATCAAACTGGTATGATTTATTGGAACTTCAAAGGACCATCTGCAAGGTAGCAGACCTAACCGGGAATAAATGAGTTCGCCCTCTTCAAATATGTTCTTCAGATGTTTGCTGACAGTATGGACACCTACCCCAAACAGCTGTGCCATAGCTTGGGGGACGCACCATATTGTTTCATCTCTTATGACGACTTGTGCTTTGCCGCTGTCTTTCAGAATATTGCGCAATAGGAATATTTGCTATTTTCAATATATTCTCGTATTTTTGTGAACCAAAAGTAATGCACGACACCACTATGAGTTTACGAAATCAACTTCTCTTGGATCTTTACAAGGACAAAGCAAGTGTTTTCACTATGCAAGGAATCGCTATGGCTTATGGCCAGGGGCTGGACAGGGACACAATGAAGAGCAGGATGATCGGCTATGTCAAGAAGGGCGAAATCCTCAATCCGCGGAAGGGAATCTATTCCAAGCCCGGTTATGATGAGAAGGAACTTGCCTGCCTGCTTTATACCCCTTCCTACATCTCTCTGGAGTATGTTCTACAGCGGGCCGGAATTGTCTTCCAGTACAGCGATGAGATTACCTCTGTGGGGAATTTGTCCAGGAGCGTTGAAATTGACGGGAAGGTGTACCGATACCGGAAAATCAAGGGTGAAATCCTAATTGACACAACAGGCATCATCTGCAAAGGCAATGTTAATATCGCTTCTCCGGAAAGAGCCTTCCTGGATACTTTATACCTGGACAGTAATTACTATTTCGACAATCCATCCTCCTTGGACAAACAGAAGGTGCTTTCTCTCCTTCCCATCTACAATAGCAAAACGCTCGAGCAGCGGGTTTCAAAAATTCTCTAACAATGGATACGAACAAACATAAATTTTTCATGCTGCAACTGCTGAAGGACATCTTCTCCGATGCGCTGCTTTCATCTGTACTGGCCTTCAAGGGCGGTACCGCCACTATGTTCTTTCACAATCTGCCTCGCTTCTCGACTGACTTGGACTTCAACCTGCTGGAGCCGGGAAAGGAGACCGAGGTCTATGAACGCGTCCGTAAGATTGTCCTGAAATATGGCAAGATCCACGACGAGGCCATCAAACACTACGGAACCATCATCGTACTTGATTACGGTATTGGTGAACGGAAACTTAAGATTGAGATATCAAACCGACTTTACGACAATCACTATGAAATCCGGAACTATCTCGGTCTCCAGATGCGCGTTATGGTGAAGGAAGATATGTTCGCCCACAAACTGTGCGCCCTCCTTGACCGGACCGAAATCACAAGCCGAGACGTGTTCGACTGCTGGTTCTTCCTGAAGGAAAGGACATCCATCAATAAAGAAATCGTGGAATCCCGTATGGAAATGCCCATTGAAAAATACCTGGACAAATGCATCGCAAGTGTCCGGGATATCTCGGAAAAGAGTCTGATCAGCGGTTTGGGTGAGCTCACCGAAGGCGAGATGAAGAATCTCGTGCGGCATGGTCTGAAAGACGAACTAATCTCTCTTCTAACTATATTCAAGGCCTTCCCTTCCTTTGCGTAGTATCTATTTTGCCTGTATATCAAATGGTTAGTAAATCCCTTCTATCGGACATACCCTCAAAAAAAATGGAGTTCGTCACTCTAAACAGTCAATTCTGGAACCGTTGACTAAGGGACGAGCAAGGTGAATTTGCGGACATAGGTATTTTCGACGATACCCCTTATGCCTACCTGGTTATTGGTAATGGTCAGCGTAGTTTCACCTTTCTTGGTGTCAGGCTCAATAAAGATAAGCACATCCTGCTTGTCGTACCTTCCTCCGACTTTGGCTATATCATTGTCATCAACAGTGATTCTGTTCATATCCGCCTCATTCCAGTCGAAAGAACAAGACCTCAACAGTAAAAACGGTTGCTTATGTGTAGTTTTATCAAGTTTCGAGACATCAATGACTGCGCCATCTTCAAGCCCGTCCCCTAAAAACTCTGAATCAGAATATGTCGGATAAATATTAAATCTATGCTTATACGTCTTTATTGTATTACGCACGGATAAATTCTTGTCACTGTCTTTCGGAGTAATCTTAATATATTTCAGACCCGGTTTCAGGCCTTTGATATAGGCTCGCTCAGATATCACCAGTTCAAAGTCGCCACTTTTATCTCCAGGGAAAACAGCATCGATTCCTTCCCAAACAAAATCATACGCATAAGAAAACTCAGGCTTGGTCGCAAATTTTGGGGGCATTAAGTCTTCGGCGACATCGTGGGAACAACGACGGTGCAACTGCTTTCGTAAAAAATCACTACATTTGCTTTTTAAAATTTTGATTTATGAAAAGAATTGGTGAGAAGATATTTTATGTCGGAGTAAATGATAGGGAATGTTCGCTTTTTGAGGGGCTCTGGCCCTTGCAGTATGGGGTGAGTTATAATTCCTATCTTATTGTAGATGAAAAGATTGCCCTGATTGACACTGTAGAAGAGCCCTTCAAAGAGGAATTTATTGCCCAGATTGGGGAAGTCGTTGGAGAGCAGGCTGTCGACTACCTTATTATCAATCATATGGAGCCGGACCACTCATCGTCAATATCTTCAATCATCGAGAGATATCCGGACATCAAAATCGTCGCAACCGCACGCGCAATCCCGATGCTGGACGGCTACTACGGCATTGGCGCTTCACGGATTCAGACGGCCGGTGACGGAACTGAGCTTTCACTCGGCAAGACCTCACTCAGATTTTTCGCGGCGCCGATGGTCCATTGGCCGGAGACTATGTTGACTTGGTATGAGGCAGAAAAGACTCTTTTCTCCGGTGACGCTTTCGGAACATTCGGATTTCCGGGGCTTGTGGGAGGCGATACGGACGGAAATAATTTCGTTGCAACAGAGTCTGAAGAAATATGCGACGGGAAGTTCGAAAATTTGGGAATATATCGGGATGAAATGATTCGGTATTATTCGAACATCGTCGGAAAATATGGCGTTCCGGTGCAGACGGCGCTCAAAAAACTCGCCGGACTGGAAGTTGGGAGAATTTGCAGCACTCACGGGCCGGTTTGGGAGAAATGGGTCGGAGAAGTTGTGGGAATATATGACCGATTGAGCCGATATGAGGCCGAAAAGGGAGTCTGCATCGCCTTCGGAACAATGTATGGAAACACCGAAAAAGCTGCGCGCGAACTTTCGGCTGAACTCACAGCACTTGGGGTGCCGAATGTCGTCCACGACCTCAGAGTAGAGAATCCGTCGGCCGCAATCCGGGATGTCTTCAAATATGACACATTAATCCTGGGCTCACCGACCTACAACGGAGGCATCTTTCCACCTGTAGAGGCATTTATGAAAGCTGTCAGCGCAAGAGGCGTCAAAAACCGCAAATTCTTCGTCTTCGGCTCCTACACCTGGGCGGCGGCAAGCGTCCGTCTCCTGCTCGAACAAGCGACAGCCCTCGGCTTCGAACTCCTTTCCCTTCCGGAACAATCCGCAAGCGGGCAACAGTCCAAAGCCACTCCTTGCTCCTGCGCACAAGAAGGCGGCCTTGCTTTCCCTCAGGCCTTTTCAACCCAGAAGTTCGACGTCAAAGCCCTCGCCCGCGTCATCAAAGACAGGATGTAGCCGACTGGCTACTCCGATACATATTCGAAGGAGTCCCGAAAGACGCAATGTGAATGAGGGCCGGGCATAGTATACTTGATTGCACGTCGGGACAAGTCAGCATCACCTTCTTTGAGCTTAAGGAGGGATGAACCGCTCACGATCATCTTCAGTTTAGGGAATAGTTCGTATATCTCTTTTACCTCTTTGCTCCAATCCGATGTCCCTGCCTTATACTTGTGGATTTCATCTACGACAAGCAGCTCACCACCATTGATGAAAAACTCTTCGGCCAATTCCACCAAAGAACGGGTAGAAAAAAGTGCCGTTTACGCGCAACACTTTTTGCAAAAAATGCTGCTTACGCGCAACACTTTGAGGCCGTCCTGTCATCATAACCTCCCTATTGCAATGAGCCTGAATCTCTCATAGAGGACGGGCTTGCGGTTGAGCGCTTTCCGAAATGGCTTGAGGACAGCGTGGCAGCGGCAGGCTATTGCATCAGCCACTTCCAAGCCGGAATCACACTGATGGACAGTCCGTCTTGAACGATGGTTTCCTCCTGGTCGAATGTGACGATACGGCAGGACTTGCATCCGGTCGCTTCGGAGGCTGCTTTCAGCCCCTTTATTTCTCGAAGGCGATTTTCCGATGTCAGTTCCCAGCATACTTGAACCAGGTCTTCGATTCTATCTCCTTTATGGACAAGGAAATCGCATTCTGAACCATTGTCGTTGAAATAGAAGAGCCTGTCTTCGCTGCCGAGACCGCGAAGCAACGAAGAGTGCACGACGGTCTCCAACGATTTGCCCTCATCCGAGCTCTGGCTATATAGCACCGCCTTCCTCAATCCGTTGTCTGCAACATAATATTTCGCAGGCATAGAGGATTCCTTCAACAGCGAGCGGGTATAGCACGGCAGCTTATGAATCAAGAATATGCTGCAGGCATAATCCAACCATTCATAAAGAGAGTCCTTTCCGACTTTAAGTCCGGCCGATTTGAGCTCGTTGAATATGTTGTTTACGCTGGTCGGCTTCGTCGTATTTTCAAATACACGTTTAAGAAAGTATCTGACTACGGATGGTGAGGACTTGATCTCATAGTGTTCAATCATATCCCTGAAAAGCATAGTGTTGAAATATGACTGAAGAATCTTTATCCTGGCACTCTCATTCTCCGCGAGCACCGCTTTAGGATACCCGCCGATGTCGCAATACTGATGGAACTGACTCCTTGCTACAGCGGCGTCGTCTTCCGTATATGGATTCGGAGACAGATTGCGGAAGCGAAGAAACTCGTTGAAATTCAGAGTGTATTCTATATACTCGTCAGGCCATCCCCTAAGGGCGGAGGCCATCTCCCCAGACAGCATCTCGGCAGTGCTACCGGTTATGAAAATGTGCCTACTGCTATTCTTGAACGTCCGGAGGACAAACAGTTCCCAACCTTTAACCAACTGAATCTCGTCAAAAAACAGATAAACATCCTTCATTGGCTTGCCTGGATATATGTCACGATATGCCTGGAGAATGTCGTCGAAGTCAGAAACATCCATCGATGAAAAGCGTTCGTCATCAAATTCGATGAAGAGTATGTTCTCCTTGTGGACACCTGCGGCAAGAAGCCTGTTGATCGTAAGTTTAAGTAACGACGACTTCCCGCAACGTCGGATCCCAGTGACAGTTATGATGTCATCCCCGTCAATCGGCAAAGACAAGTTCCTCTGTTTGAGGTCATTATAAGGCATCTCCTCCTGATGGGAAGAAATGATAGCCTGAAAAGTTCTTCTGAGTTCCATTTTTTCTTTTCTTTGCCACAAATATAGCGTTTTCCTTATAAAAAGGAAAGAAAATCGCAATTATTTCCTTTTGCAAAGGAAACCACCTCCGCTACCGTACTTTAGGGACTGTCGTTTAATGTTTTCT
>SAMEA104315422__coassemble_1346_pt1 | contig 8271 bp, 9 predicted proteins | sample SAMEA104315422__metabat2_high_PE_007 | metagenome-assembled genome bin SAMEA104315422 (sample SAMEA104315422) | gut metagenome | biome: Monkey gut; feature: monkey-associated habitat; material: faeces | place: China | collected 2013 | reverse complement strand
GGAAATATTCGCGCAGAAAACGGTTTCTGTGTGCGAGTGCTTCGGCATAGAACTCCGGAGTGAGGCAATCCTCGGCATAGCCTTTCATCAGAAAGTCCACCAGAGCATTATCAGCGGAGTCCAACTGTTCACGAATCTGGGCGATGAACTCGTCGGGAGTCGTGTCAGTGAACCGGAAGCCGCTGTCAACCACAGGGAGGCCGGCTATTATATATTCGTAGTTCTTCATATTATCCAAATAGGATTTTCTTTGTTGCCGGACGCAGATACTCGCTGATGAGTTCCCTGAATGCCTCGTCGCTGAAATTGACGAAATAGCCGCCGTCCTTAGGCCCGATGGTGAATCCGCCTCCGATTTTCTTGCTGAACTTCACTTCCACCTCTTTGCCGAGAGTTTTGGCAACTTCCTTTTTCACGAATGTGTCGAGATTGCCTTTTGCGCTTTCCGGCAGGCAGAGTTCGATGCCGCAGTCCTTGCCATCAGCGAATGCCTTTACAGCTGTGGTGATGATTGTCTTGATGAACTCCTCGTCTGAAAGAGCTGCCTTAACTTTAGCGTCAGTAGCCTCTGTCACAATGAGTTTCTCGATTGCCTGACGTGTCTCGCTCACTGTCTGTCTCGATGCGAGAGCGATGTCTCCGGCAGTCTTGGTCTTGAGGTCTTCAGCATCTTTCTGCGCTTTTGCAACAATGTCGTCAGCCTTTTTCTTAGCCTGGGCGATGATTTCCTCCGCCTCAGAGTTTGCTTTTGCGAGAATTGCCTCTCCCTCAGCCTTACCTTTTGACAGCCCCTCGTTGTAGAGTTTGTCTGTCAGTTCCTGCAATTTGTTCTGCATTTTTTAGTATTTTTATTGTTATTATATTTTCATTTACTTAAGCTTCGCAACTGCGCCGACACTATCCCAGAAATCCCAGCAGAATACCCGCAGCCACCGCTGAACCAATCACTCCCGCCACATTCGGTGCCATCGCGTGCATAAGAAGGTGGTTGTCTTTGTCGAACTTTCGACCCACCACTTCGGACACCCTCGCGGAATCCGGAACTGCGGAAACTCCCGCATTGCCTATGAGCGGATTGATTTTTCTGCCTTCCTTGCAAAACAGGTTCATTATTTTCACAAAAAGCACGCCGCAGAAGGTCGCAATTACAAAGGATATAAGCCCCAGAATGAAGATTTTAATCGACTGCGGAGAAAGGAATTGGTCGGCCTGTGTGGATGCTCCCACCGTGAGTCCGATGAGTGTGGTGACAACGTCAATCATCGGCCCTCTAGCTGTCTCTGCAAGCCTTCTGGTCACTCCGCTCTCTTTCAGGAGATTACCGAAAAAGAGCATACCCAAAAGCGGAAGACCCGACGGAACGATGAATGCCGTGAGTATGAATCCGACAATCGGGAACATTATTTTCTCTCTCTGGCTGACCACTCTTGGAGGCGCCATTTTGATGAGTCTTTCCCTCTTTGTGGTTAATAAAAGCATAATCGGCTTCTGAATCACCGGCACAAGTGCCATATAGGAATATGCCGAAACTGCGATTGCTCCCAGAAGATGTGGGGCGAGTTTGGAACTGAGGAAAATGGCCGTAGGACCGTCCGCACCGCCGATGATTCCGATTGCTCCGGCCTCCTGCGGGGTGAATCCGAGCCAGAGCGCAAGAAGGAATGCTCCGAAAATGCCCATCTGTGCCGCCGCTCCGATGAGTATCAGACGCGGTTGGGAAATCAGAGAGGAAAAATCGGTCATTGCGCCAATTCCAAGAAAAATCAAAGGGGGATACCAGCCCTTCACAACTCCCTGATAGAGAATGTTTAGCACCGACCCCTCCTCATATATGCCCACCTGCATCCCGGATGGAAGCGGAATGTTGCCGACAATGATTCCGAAACCAATCGGAACCAGAAGCAGCGGCTCCCATTTTTTGACTATACCCAGAAAGATGAAGATGAGGCCAATCGCCACCATTACAAGGTGCTGCCAGGTGCAGTTGTAGAATCCGGTGAAGCTCCAGAACTGCTGGAGACTGTCGAAAATCTCGTGCATTATCCTATGGTTATTATGGCTGCGCCCTCAAGAACAGAATCTCCTTTTCCGGCATTGACTGCCGTGACTGTGCCGCTTGCTGTGGATTCAATTTCGTTTTCCATCTTCATCGCTTCCAGAACAGCGACTGTCTGTCCCGCCTTGACAGCATCCCCGACCTTTACTTTGATGTCGAGAATCACGCCCGGAAGGGGAGCTGTGACAACTTCTCCCTTGCCCTGAGGAACTGTGGGAGTTGCCGTCTGAGCTGCCTGAGGAGCAGGGGCGGTCGCCTGAGGAGTTACCGCCGGAGCGCCTGTGGAAACTGTCTGAGGGGCCGGCCTTACCGCCTGTTGAGCAGGAGCGGGCACTGCATCAGCGAGTTCGACTTTGTAGTCAGTTCCGTTCACGGTGACATCGGCAATTCCGCCTTCCACCGAGTTGACATCGACCTGGTAGTCGTGTCCGTTTATTCTGAAATTATATTTTCCCATAATCCCGAATTATGATTGTAATATATCTTGTCGAAAAGTTGTTCTTATATTGATAAATCGCTTATGTTGATGAATCGTCCTACCGTCTGATGGTTATCACATAACTCTCCACATCGTGCACCTCTCCAACCCCCTCTGCCTCAAGCGCCATTGCAATCGCCGCCGCAATCTCATCCTCCCTTCCGAGTTCCTTTTCGAGAGCCATAGCCACTGCTGCAGCCACTTCCGGGCTCATTTCCCCGGACTTTCTACTGCCTTTGAGACCTTTGCGCAGCCCTCCCCATTCGAAATTCTGCGCCTTGCCTATCCACAAATAGCAGAAATACAGCACCGTCAATGCCGCGAAAACGACAAGGACAGCGGTGAGCGAAAGTATAAGTCCGAATTTCATTGCGCAATATTATGTAGGTGTTTTTACTTTTGTCAATTTCCGGGGTTGTAGGCCCCCGGTGTCGGAATCTTCCGGAAACTACATCGGAAGGTTGTCGTGCTTGCGATGAGGCTGTTCCACTTTCTTGTTTTCCAACTGCACAAGTGCGCGGATGATGCGGAAACGGGTGTTCGCAGGCTCAATGACGTCGTCGATATAACCGAATGCTGCCGAATAGTATGGGTTGCAGAAGAGCTCGTCATATTCCTTTTTCTTCTCTTCTTTGATTTCCGTCCGTTTTGTCGGGTCACCCTCCGCCTTGAGTTCCTTCGAATAGAGGATTTCCACCGCTCCGTCAGCACCCATTACAGCGATGTTGGCGCTCGGCCAGGCGTAGTTTACGTCTCCTCTCAACTGCTTGCAACTCATCACGATATGCGCTCCGCCGTAGCTTTTGCGAAGTGTGACGGTGATTTTCGGAACCGTCGCCTCGCCGTAGGCATAGAGGAGTTTCGCTCCGTTGGAGATGATGCCGCCATACTCCTGCTGGGTGCCGCAGAGAAATCCCGGCACGTCCACAAGGCTGATAATAGGGATGTTGAAGGCGTCGCAGAATCTGACAAAACGGGCAGCCTTGCGGGAAGCGTTGATGTCCAGAACGCCCGCGAGAAACTTAGGCTGGTTTGCGACGATTCCCACCGATTTACCTCCCATATTTGCGAATCCGATGATTATGTTTTTCGCCCATTCGCTGTGGATTTCGAGAAAACGGGCGTCGTCAACAATGCTGCGGATGACCGAATACATATCATAAGCCTTGTTCGGATTGTCCGGAATTATGTCGTTGAGAGCATAGTCCACACGGTTGTATGGGTCGTTTGTCGGCCTTTCGGGCGCTTTTTCACGGTTGTTAGAAGGGATGTAACTTATGAGTTCGCGTATGAGCTGAAGTCCCTCCTGCTCGCTTTCTGCGGCAAAATGTGCGACTCCGCTCTTTTTGGAATGTACCTCCGCTCCTCCGAGTTGCTCCTGGGTGACTTCTTCGCCGGTGACGCTCTTGACGACCGCAGGCCCTGTGAGGAACATATAGGATGTGTTTTTCACCATTATATTGAAGTCCGTCAGGGCAGGGGAATAGACCGCTCCGCCTGCGCAAGGACCGAATATGCCCGAAATCTGAGGAATCACACCGGAAGAAAGGATATTTCTCTCGAAAATCTCACCGAAACCCGCCAGCGAACTCACTCCTTCCTGGATTCGCGCTCCACCGGAGTCGTTGATTCCGATGCAAGGGGCGCCATTCCGCACTGCCGCATCCATGACTTTGCATATTTTCTGCGCCATTGTCTCGGAAAGCGAGCCGCCGGTGACGGTGAAGTCCTGTGCGAAGACATAAACGACTCTTCCGTCGATTGTTCCCTGTCCGGTCACCACTCCGTCGCCGTCGTAGTGCGTCTTGTCCATCCCGAAATTGTGGCAGCGATGGTGCACGAACATATCATATTCCTCGAAGCTCCCCTCGTCCAAAAGCAACGCAATCCTCTCACGTGCAGTGAGTTTCCCCTTCGAATGCTGCGCATCTATCCTCGCCTGTCCGCCGCCCAAACGCGCGACCGCCCTCTTCTCGACCAGTTCCTTGATTTTTTCAGTCTGGATGCTCATTTTAAGTTCAGTTAATAGTTTGTATGCAAACCGCAATTAAATCTTCAAAGGTAAAACTTTTTTCGCGTTTCCGAAACAGTTTCTAAATTTGTATGTTCAATTTTCTTTCGCTCTCAAAATTTGTTTCCTCTCGATTATGAAAAAAGAATGAACAAGTCGAATTAATAATTCTGATCAGATTCATTCTTAATTAATTGAAGGATAGCGGCGTCTCGCTAAATATTACTCCATAACAGAAATCCCGTTCTTCGATAATAGAGTATTGATGTCAATCATCGGGATAGGATACTTTTCGAGAGGAGTTGCCAATGTACGGGCATACACAATTCCTCTAAGAGAGCTATAAGCTGCACCAAGAAGGGTGGGGAAAACATTAACCTTCATATTCAGCTTTTTATTCTCCTTGTCCACATCCATCACTGCATCGAGAGAAAGAACGGAATAATTAAACTCCGCAGAGGATTCAAAAAGGACAGCCCCCTCGAACATATATCTGATACTGGGAACAACAGTGATTGTATTCTCGGCCAATTTGATTACTGTCCCAATTTTGTATTGAAACTGCAAGGATTCTTCTGAAATAGAGGAGAGATCAATACCTTCAGAAGTTGTTGTGGTTTTCTCGTTAGCAATCGAGACAAGCCTGAACTTGATATTATTAGAATCTTCCATAACCTTATCTATTATATGCCATATGTGGCCCAACGAGAATTCTTCATCGATAGTGCGATGGAGGGGAAAGCCAATGGCATTATTTCTTCAAAATCAATGTAGTACACCTTCTCAATAGAATAGGAAACAGGCTCGGAGTAGGATTCGACCAAGTCTTTGACTCTTGTATAGTCTTTCCCCAACTTCCCATGAGCATTCTCAATACTCTTTAGAAGGGATGCCCTATCAAATAAAGACGCCAAGCGCAAACCAATAGCCAAAGTGGGCATTTCACCATTCTCGTATAAGCCATATTGATTAATACCGATGCCGGCTATCTTAGACATTATATGAGCAGATAGGCCATACTTTTCGCGCAGACTCTTTAAATCAGAAGGAGAGGGTATCCCATGCCGCTCACGATATTGGGCGTACAAATCAGCCATCACCTTATCGTCAACTTCGGCATTGGAGAAAGACCTTCCAGTATCGACACATTGATAATAGAATCTCTTGACTGTATACTTTTCATTCCTAAAAGTATAAGTCTCGTACTTAAATTTTTTTGTGACGTTTCCGCCAGTAAAAGGGCTTTTCATAACGTTGCTTTATAAGGGAATGTCATTTCAAACTTTGCTATATGGAACGGACATCCACACATTGCCCTCTTCGGGATCGTAGTCATTAACATCTGGCCCTTGGTAATAATCCTCTGGTTTTAATGTCGCATTATTGTCGGCCATTGTTTTCGTTTTGGATTGCAAATATACCTACAAATATACAAACAAACAAATAAATCCGTAATAATCAAAACGAATTCGTTTTGATTTTTACGGATGGAACGAGATTAACAGCCTTTTCTTGGAAAAGTGTATAAAATATACCTAAAATACCTTGGAAAAATGTATGTAATCTCCTATTTTTGCCTTGGAAAAATGTATTACTAAATATAAATATCTGAAATTATGATAGAAAGGAGGATTGATAGACAGATTGAGGAACACTATCGTACATCCTCATCTTCACTTCTTCTCACTGGCGCTCGTCAGACAGGGAAAACCTTTGCAATCAGAAAGTTCGCTAAGGCGTCGGGGCTTAAATTGGTGGAGATAAACTTTCTTGAAAACCCTGAGGCAACCACGGTTTTTGAGGGGGCTAAGGACGCGAAAGAAGTACTGTTTCGGCTTTCTGCATATACCAATACTATTCTTGAGCCAGGAAATACCCTCATTTTCTTTGATGAGATTCAGAAATTCGGAGATATCGTGACATGGATTAAGTTCCTTGTCGATGAGGGGAGTTATCGATATGCCTTGAGTGGCAGTCTGCTCGGTGTTGAACTGAAGAATATCCGCAGCGTTCCAGTCGGATATATGTCCGTCTTGGATGTCTATCCCCTTGATATGGAGGAGTTTTTCAGTGCTGTAGGCGTCAGCAATTCTGTCTTGGATTCTGTTCGTCAGGCTTTTCTTGAAAAGAAACCGGTTGATTCGGTCGTCCACACTTCTTTGATGAAACTTGTAGGGATTTATCTTGTTGTCGGAGGTATGCCAGCTGCGGTTCAGGCATATATGGACACGAATAATCTTCAGACTGTCAGAAAATGTCAGTCGGACATACTGCGTCTTTATAAATGGGATATAAGTCAGTATGACCCGGGACAGAAACTGGGTATAAATGAGATGTTTGACCTAATCCCGTCAGAATTGAACTCCAGCAACAAAAGGTTCGTCTTGAAAAGGCTTAATGAACACGCGCGCTTCCAGAGATATGAGAACGGTTTTATCTGGCTTAAGGATGCCGGGGTCGCGCTGCCTGTCTATAATGTGTCCGAGCCTAAGTCTCCGCTGAAACTGAATGAGGAAAGGAATCTTTTCAAGTTCTTTCAGAATGATGTCGGGCTTCTTTCCTCCCAGTATGCCGACGGACTTGCGTTGAGGATAGTCAGCGGCGATGTGAATGTGAATTATGGTGCAGTCTATGAGAATCTTGTGGCTCAGGAACTGCTTGCTCATGGTTTCGAACTCTACTATTTCAACAGCAAAAAATATGGTGAACTTGACTTCGTGCTGGAAACATCAGAGGGCGTGACGCCTTTGGAAGTCAAATCAGGGAAGGATTATGAAAGGCATAATGCACTGAAGAATGTTATGTCGTGTGACAACTATCAGATAAAGAGTGCCGTTGTCCTGACAAATGACAATCTTCGGATGGCGGGTCCTGTGGTCTATATGCCAATCTATATGCTGATGTTTATCTGGCGTTTCGTTGAGTCGAAGCCTCAAATCGTGATTCCGGATTTGACGGGTCTTGTGTGACAAATCCGACCGGAAGGGGCGCTGTTTTTTGTGTGGAATTTTTTAAAATTTAAGCATCTATGACAGGGAGACGATTCATCGGGGAGAAGTTGTGGAACGGTGCCAATCTGTTCCACGGGATTGTTTATGCCCGCTATGCCCGGTTTGGGATGCCTGAGATGGTGGAATATGGGGAGGGGGAGATTGTCGATGCGCGGGAATATGGCTGCGTTTGTCCTCAGAATCTGTCGCATCTGCTGGTGCAGCTCGGGCCGGATTCCGGTTTGAAGATGCGTGAGGGGGAACTTTGCCTGTCCGTGACTGTGCCGGAGGAGGTTACGGCTGATGTCGTTTCCGGTGGAGAAGTTAAGGAGATTTGTGGTTTCGGAGGAGAATCAGGGGCGTCGGGAGAAGAGAGCCTGGAGGAGGAGCATAGGCGGCTGCCTGTGATGGTGTGGATTCACGGCGGGTTCTACCTTACAGGGGGGGGTGAAGACCATCGTTATGATGTTTCTTCTTTGGCTCTGGCGGGGGATGTCATCGTGGTGAAGATTTCCTATCGTCTTGGCGCAGAGGGATATATCTGGCATCCGGAGAGGGGAGTCGCGAATCTTGGGCTTGAAGACCAGAAAACGGCTCTTCGTTGGATTCGTCGGCATATCGCTTCTTTCGGTGGAGACCCGGACAATGTCACCGTTTTCGGACAGTCGGCAGGGGCGCACTCCATTGCATCGCTGATTGCTTCGGCGGACGATGTGGAACCGCTTACGAATGTTCC
>SAMEA104315422__coassemble_1290_pt1 | contig 8493 bp, 9 predicted proteins | sample SAMEA104315422__metabat2_high_PE_007 | metagenome-assembled genome bin SAMEA104315422 (sample SAMEA104315422) | gut metagenome | biome: Monkey gut; feature: monkey-associated habitat; material: faeces | place: China | collected 2013 | reverse complement strand
ATATGATGCGCGAACGTGACATAATTGCACAGCGCGAATATGCTGTGCAGAACGGTTTCAACAATGGTCGAAAAAAAGGACGTGAGGAGGGACGTGAAGAAGGACGTGCTGAAGGACTGGAAGAAGGAAAGAAGATGACCCAGATTGAAACCGCCAAGAATTTGCTCAAGGCTGGAGTCGCACCGGGGGTGATCGCCGAGTGTGTCGGTCTCAGTATTGACTTTGTCAAATCATTATAAAACGCTCCGCATATTTCAGCACAAAATAGAATAGTTCCGAAACCAATACTGTTCCGGAACTATTAAAAAACGGAGCATTCACCGAAGCTGCTCTACAATATATTTATTTTCAACATCATTATAAATCAATAAGACATATCCGCGGCCGCCGAAGCAAGTTTCGATGTAATTTTAATGTATCGGGACATTTGAGATGACGATAAATCATCCTCCGCATTGTCTAATTTTTCGCTTAATTCTTGGGCGTCTGCACGAACATCGGTGTAACTTACCGTTGGTGAAGGACTCTCCACATCCGCCCCTTCTTTTCCGGCATCGTTGCCACGCCCCATCTGCTCCGGAGCGGAAAAGCCAAGCGTTCCGGCCGGCTGTTTCAGAATCGCATAGCGGTCAGCGTCGGAAAGTCCGAAATCGATAATCTTCACATCGGCCCCGTTGTCCGTAATCAGAATGTTCGACGGCTTGAGGTCGCGGTGAACCACACCCTGTAAATGGAACTCTGTAAAGGCCTCCGAGATTAGAGGCGTGTCGTTTGGAACGATACCGGATATGCTGCTTTCCATAGACTGTAAGTTTATAATGAAAAAGTGACAAAGCCTACGGGCGGAAGGGTTGTCGCCCGATGATGGAACGGCCGAGGGTGAGTTCGTCGGCGTATTCGAGGTCGTCACCGAAGCCCAGGCCGCGTGCGAGGGAGGTGACTTTCACATTGAACTGGGAAATCTGACGATAGATGTAGAATGAGGTGGTTTCGCCTTCGACGTCGCCGCTCAGGGCAAGGATAAGTTCGAGGGTGCCGGAGTCATATTTCGAGACCCTTTCAACCAGTTCGCGGATTGTCAGGTCAGAGGGTCCTATGCCGTTGATTGGGGAAATCACGCCTCCAAGGACGTGGTAGAGACCGTGATACTGCCCCGTTGCCTCTATGCTCATCACGTCGCGCACCGACTGGACCACGCAGATTGTGCCCCTGTCGCGGGTTTTGTCCGAGCAGATGGAGCAGATGTCCGTATCCGAAATCATACGGCACTCGCGGCAATACTTCACATTGTCTCGCAGTGCGGAAATCGCCTCAGTGAAATGGTGGACATTCTCCTGCGGCTGCTTCAGAAGATACATCGCAAGACGAAGGGCACTCCTCCGACCGATGCCCGGAAGAGTGCCTATTGCTTCGACTGCGTTTTCCAGCAGTTTTGACGGATAATTGCCGTTCATAAAATCGCTGTTGTCCGCGCCGTACGGAAATCGCACCGTACAGCACAAATGATTTACTTGCAGGCCATTGCGGCGATGGCGATACTGTTGAGCTTGGTGTCAATGCTGTCGCCACGGCTTGAAAGAACGCAAGGAACCTTGGCGCCCACTGCCATACCTGCCTGCTTCACTCCCACTGCGAGCTTTGAATTTGCCTTGTAGAAGACATTTGCAGACTCGATGTTCGGGAAAAGGAGGCAATCGGCGTCGCCGGCAACCGGGCTCTTGAGACCCTTAATCTGAACTGACTCCATATCGATTGCCACATCCAATGCGAGCGGACCGTCAGCCACACAACCTTTGATTTCACCTCTGTCAACCTTCTTTGCAAGTACGGCAGCCTCCACGCAGGCAGGCATACCCTCAAGCATCTGCTCTGTTGCTGCAATGATTGCCACCTTCGGAGTCTCGATGCCCATAGAATGAGCCGCGTTCACGAGGTAGTTGAGTTCCGCCTTCTTCTGCTTGATGTCCGGAGCAGGAATCACAGCCATATCGCTGAGGAAGATGAGTTTGTGGTAATTAGGATTCTCGAGCACTGCCACGTGACTGAGCACGGCCTTCGGAGGAAGGATGCCGGTCTCCTTGTTGAGGATTGCACGAAGGTATTTGTCTGTAGAGCAGAGACCTTTCATAAGGAAGTCTCCGTAGCCCTCCCGTACCATTGTAACAGCCTGTGCGATGGCCTTGAGCTCAACCGGATTGTGCTCAACGGTGAATTTTGTGACATCAATGCCGGTTTTCTCACAAACGTCGTTTATGAGAGCGGTGTCGCCCACGAGAGTCGCCTCAATCAGTCCGAGGTCAATCGCCTTTGATGCTGCTGCGATTGTGTGCTCATCCACACCCCACGCAACAATCATCCTCTTTTTCGCTCCGCGTGAGGCAAGCTCAGCGAAAATGTGTTCAAATTTTGTAAACATATTGATTTGATTAAGATTACCAGATTATTTTTAACGATTACTAATTAAATAAAAAAAACTATGAACAAATTTCAACAAAAGGATGAAGTGCAAGGCGGAGGGCGAAGCCAAATACCGCAGCAACCTGACGGTTGTGAGGATTTTGGCAAACCCGACAACGCAGCAATTCGCCTTTTGTTAAATTTGACTGAGGACGATGTGCATAGTATCACGCGCAATCATCAGCTCCTCATTAGTCGCAATCACAGCAACCTTCACTTTCGAGTCAGGAAGCGAAATCAGCATCTCGTCAGCCTTCTCGCCCGCATTCGTGTCATAGTCGAACTTAAGGCCGAGATAGGTCAGGTTCTCGCATACGCGGCGGCGCAGACGAGCATTGTTCTCACCGATTCCGCCGGTGAAGACGATGAGATCCACTCCGTTCATGGCAGCGGTGTAGGCTCCGATGAGCTTAGTGATGTCGTAGGTGAGCTTTTTGAGAGTGAGCTTTGCCCTGCGGTCGCCACCGTTTGCGGCCTCGTTAAGGTCACGGGCGTCGGAAGATATGTCTGAAAGTCCCTGAAAACCTGACTTCTTATTTAGAACCGTGCTCATCTGAGCCGGAGTGAAGCCCTCCTTGTCCATAAGATAGGTCACGATGTCCGGGTCGATGTTTCCGCAACGTGTACCCATAATCATTCCCTCAAGCGGGGTGAATCCCATAGACGTGTCAACTGACTTGCCGTTCTGGACCGCAGTCACGGAGCTTCCGTTGCCGAGATGGCAGGTGATGATGCGGCTGTCGTTAAGGTCGAGCCCGGCAAAGGCTGCGCCCTTTGCGCTGACATACTTGTGGCTCGTTCCGTGGAATCCGTAACGACGGATGCGGTATTTTTCGTAATACTCATAAGGAAGCGCGTACATATAGGCGTAGTCAGGCATCGTCTGGTGGAATGCGGTGTCGAAGACTGCGACCTGTGGAACGGACGGAAGAGCCTTCGTCACAGCGTCGATTCCGAGGAGATTTGCCGGATTGTGGAGCGGGGCAATCTCGCAGCACTTGCGAATCTGCGAAACCACTTTGTCCGTCACAAGGGCACTGCAGAAAAACTCCTCTCCGCCATGCACCACGCGGTGTCCCACAGCCTCGATGTCGTCAAGCGAGCCAAGGCATCCGTATTCCTTGTCAAGCAGCGCGTCAAGCACGGCCTGAATGCCGACGGTGTGGTCCTGAATAGGCATTTCGCGCACAAGTTTCTCCTTTCCGGCAGCCTGATGCTTGAGACATCCTACCTCAAGGCCGATGCGCTCGACGAGTCCCTTCGCGAGAAGGTCATAGACATCGTCGTTCTTCATGTCCAGCAGCTGATACTTCAGAGACGAGCTGCCGCAGTTGAGCACTAAAATAATCATGTCGATTTATTTTATTATAAATTATTGTTTTCAGCGTTTTCGTGGTCATTTCATATTAAGAAACTTTCCAACTAAAATCGAAACTACACGGCAAAGTTAGCACTTTTATTCGTAAATTCGCAGCGACTTGGGAATTATACATTCGGGCAAAGGCGAAGACCCGCCGTTTATCCGGATGGAGGTGTTATTGACAATGGTATGAACACGCCCAAGGTACACAGGATTGAAATTTTCGCGCTTCCCTTTCTAGTCGGGACAGTCGCGGCCGTGGCGTTTCCGCACTCTTTGCGAATCGGAACATTCCTGCCTTCAGTCACACTCTTTCTTCTTTCGCTGGCAGTTTTACAGAATCTGCTGATATTCAAAAAATACGGTGCAGAGAACATACCGTCGCCACTTCTTTTTGCAACGCCAGCGCTGTGTGCGGCAATATGTGTATTCCGTTGTGAGGCGACGTCGCTAAGCGGGGGCGGTGCATCCTTTATCTTCGGGAATATATCCGACTGTCTTTATGCCACTTGCAGGAAATTTCAGGGAGTCATCGACAACATCCCCATGACTGACAAAGAAAACAATGCTCTGCTCAAAGCCCTGCTCACGGGAGACCGCTCAGGTCTGTCAGCGCAAACAGCCAATGCCTTCAGAGATAGCGGTGCCGCGCACATCCTCGCCCTATCCGGGCTGCATCTCGGCATCATCTACGGCATTGTCGTCAAAGCCTTTGCGATTCTCGGAAACTCACCGAAAGCAGTGAAGTCCCGCTCGCTGCTGACCATCGCAGCCACAGGAGTCTATTGTATCATGGTCGGTGCCGGACCATCCATCAGCCGAGCATTCCTATTCATTCTGTTAAGAGAATTTTCTGTCATCTCAGGGCGCTCCGCCACTCTCCGGGACACGCTCTGTGGAGCATTTATCATCCAAATATGTCTCAATGCAAACGCCGTCCATTCCGTCAGTTTCCAACTTTCCTACCTCGCCATCGCCGGAATCGCCTACATCTATCCGCTCCTGCACGGCATTTTCCCGCAGGCCGGAATGAAGCACTCCCCCATCCGATGGATTTGGAACAGCGTGGCACTATCGACGGCCTGTCAACTCACCACCGGTCCAGCCGCATGGTTCTATTTCAATACATTCCCGAAGTATTTCATTCTCACGAATCTGATTTCCCTTCCACTGACCGGCATTCTCCTGCCGTCTTCACTCTTGACCGCCATTCTCTCCGCCCTCGGCATCTGTCCGTCCATGCTGGTTCGCGCCACGGAGTTCCTCGCCACAACCCTGCGTCAGTGCCTCGAAATCATTGCCGGGATGTGAGTGTCACTGACGGTCTGAGCGCCAGGTCTTCATCTGACCGTTTTCGTCGTAGATGAGTATGGCTTCGAGGTGGGGGTTGGAAAGGATGAACTTCTGTGCCTGTTCCAGTCCGACAACCATGCAGTATGTCGCGAAGGCATCGGCGTCGGTGGAGTTGCGGGTCGAGGACGGGTCGGAGGAAATCACCGTGGCGCTGAGGAGATTGTGCGCAACAGGAAGGCCGGTGCGCGGGTCTATGGTGTGTGCATATTTACGGCCGTCCTTCACATAGAACTTGCGGTAGTTTCCGGAAGTCACGATGCCGCAGGGAGCGGCAGGAAGCTTATACACATCCTGAATCGAAGACCCGGGCTCATAGTTGCCGTCAACCGGACTGTCAATCCCTATAGTCCAGTTCTTTCCGCTCGGGTTCACGCCCTGCCCGTACATTTCGCCGCCGACGTCAACGAGCATATTCTTTACGCCTATCTTCCGCAGATAGTCAGCGACGACGTCACTGCTGTACCCCTGGGCTATAGCATTGAAATTTACCTTTTTACGAGATTCGCAACGGGCTTTGGCTTCAGCGATGAGCTCTGGAGACGGAAGAGAGTCGCGGGTGAAACCGAAACCCCAGATGTCGAAAAGCGGAGCAGCCCACACGTTCACGGCATCGTCCGTCAGGGCTGCGTAGCGGTCGCCGAGCTCGCAAAGTTCAGTGAATATGCTGTCCTTCACGACATTCTCCCCGGCATTGAAACGGCTCAGGAGCGAGGACTTGTTGTATCCGGACACGGAGTTGTCCACAGCGGAAAGTATCGAATCTATCTTCTCCTTCACACATTCCGGCGTTTTTCCCGTCCCGTCGAGATCCGCCTTCACACTGTAGGTTCCACCCTGTGCATATCCCGTAATCTGCACATATCCGTAACGGGCGGCACAGGAATTGAGAAGAACGACGGCCGCCGCCAGACATATAGCCCTCGACAATATGGTGTATCCATTCATATATTTCTGTATTTTGCGGCAAATTTAGGAATATTCGAGAAAAAATGTGCATATTTGTAAATTACAAGATTTGTAACTCTTAATAAAGAAACTATTATGGAAAAGAAGAAATTGTCAGTGACCGCCATCGTACTCATCGTTTTGGCCGTCATCGTTGTATGGGGCATCGGTGCCTACAACTCCCTCGTAAAGAATGAGGAAGGCGTGAAGAGCGCCTGGTCGCAGGTGGAGAATGTCTATCAGCGCAGGGCGGATTTGATTCCAAACCTTGTGGCGACGGTGAAAGGATATGCCACACATGAGTCGGCGACTCTGGAAGGAGTAGTTGAGGCGCGCGCAAAGGCGACTCAGATGACTGTCAATGTGGATGATCTCTCGGAAGAGAAGATTGCGGAGTTTCAAAAGGCGCAGGGCGAGCTCGGTTCAGCTCTCGGCAGACTCATGGCAATCACAGAGGCATATCCTGACCTGAAGGCAAATGAGAATTTCCGCGACCTGCAGGCGCAGCTTGAGGGTACAGAGAACAGGATTGCCGTCGAGAGAAAGGCTTACAACCAGGTAGCGCAGGAATACAACACATCCATCCGCGTGTTCCCGAGGAACATCATAGCTTCCGTGTTCGGATTCAAGGTAAAGGGATATTTCGAAGCAGAAGAAGGCGCACAGACAGCTCCGAAGGTAGAGTTCTAATTGACTGACGCTCAAGAAGAAAGGATTGGTATTTTAAGAAGAAAGAATGCATAAGTCAAAAGTCATAACTGCCGCACTCGCCGCTCTGGCCTTGGCGTCCGTATTTTCCTGCAAAAAGGACAATGGCGAGACAACCCTGCCATCACTCAGCGGGACACTGAAGTTCAAGAAAATTCCGTCTTTCGTGAATCCGCAGGACGAGATAACGCTCACACTTAACGGCGTAACCCATCCGGACGGTGGAAAAATAGGCTATTCCATCACGATTGTCGAGGGGTACAAGACAACAAAGGACACGCTTGACGAGGGTGTAATGAGTCTTAAATATGTCTTCAGCAACAGAAAGTACTTCAAGGAAGACACGCTACGGACCGTGAGTGTCAGCGCCTCTGCATTTGCCGATGGCTATTACAGTTCCTCCACGGGCACGCAGAGCATTACTATCGTAAAGGGCGGAATGACCGAAGGGTCAATCAATTGGACTACTCCGCCGATATTCGACGAGAGTTTTGGGTACGAGGGAATAAAGTATTACGCCAAGAAAAACGGTGACGCAACATGGCTGATGAGGAATGTCGCAAAAAAAGACAAGGGGCTGCCTTATCAGAGCGCACCGGCGATGCTCGATGTCTTCGGAAGCTACCTGAACTGGGAGGACGCGAAGACAGCCTGCCCTACCGGCTACAGACTGACGACGGATGAGGATTGGGTGAACCTCGGCAAGAGCCTCGGAGTTACGGACGCAGAAGTCCACAAGACAATTGTCGGAATCGCTCCTCAGCTGATGCTTGACGCGACGTTCAACTACGAACAGACGACACTCTGGACCTACTGGAAAGGGATGGACATCAGCAACAAGTCCGGCCTCAGTGTTCTTCCTGCAGGTTGGGCGAATCTTGCCACGGGGCAGTTCAGCGGGGTGAAAGAATATGCCGTATTCTGGACAGCTGATTCATACAGCGACAGCGAGGCTTATTGCCGCGTCATTTATGAAAGGTCGCAGGATGTGAGCATCGATCATCACGACAAGGAGTCCTTCGGGGCATCTGTCCGCTGCGTAAAAGAATAATCAGTCAAGCGGAGTGAAGACGAATCCTGATGGAATGGATTTTTCGTTATATGTGAAAAAATCGGATGACTTTGACTCCACGAATGTCATTGACGGGACAGCAATTGAAACGGCTGTCCCGTTTTTCATTGTAAGGTATATCTTTGTCAGCCGCTTTCCGTCGGGACTCCAGCTGACATTCATTTCAGACTCTCCAGAACCGGCCGACGGGATGAGTTCATCAACAGAGACCGCTTCTTCCCGGACAATCTCTCCGGCAGCAGAATCTACAGTCCAGATGTGTTCTCCATTGCAGAAGATAGAATATCCGTCGCCCTCCACCCGAAAGAGTCCGCCATTCTGCCACCACAACTTTCCCACATAGCTTATCTTTGTGTTCTTCGGAGCGGAAACAGTCAGATTATAATCTGCACACACGCAGCCGTCCGAAGGCAATGATGCCAGAACATCTGCAACAGAAGTCGGTCTCTCTTGGGCAAAGGCAGAAAGAAACCCGCAGAGCACAAGGCTCAAAGACAATATAATTTGTTTAAACGTCCCGTTATCCATTTTGCGTTGTAAATGCTGTTATTATATTTTCCAGCTCCTCATAGTCGGAGACAAGCACCTGACGCGGACG
>SAMEA104315422__coassemble_1280_pt1 | contig 8520 bp, 7 predicted proteins | sample SAMEA104315422__metabat2_high_PE_007 | metagenome-assembled genome bin SAMEA104315422 (sample SAMEA104315422) | gut metagenome | biome: Monkey gut; feature: monkey-associated habitat; material: faeces | place: China | collected 2013 | reverse complement strand
CGGTGATTAAGGCTGTGCCGGCTTTATTGCCGATGATGTTGAAATCATTGTCAACTGTGGCGACTTCAGGGTCGTCGCTGTTGAATGTGAATTGGCTTGGAAATTCGGGGCGTACGTTAAAAAACGATCTATATACCTTCCATAAATAAGGTTTGAGATTCAATTTCTCGCCGACTCCTATTATGCCATAATTCGGCGAAAATTCGAATTTTCTAATTTCATTTACACCAGGATTTGATACCATCAAGTTGCAGACAGAGACTGCTCCTCCATCCTCTGAACTGGCAAAGATTCGGGTGCCCCCCACTGCAATTGCCGTCACCAGCCCTGTTTCATTCACTGTGGCGACTTGCTCGTTCTTGCTGCTCCAGACGACATTCTTGTTGTTTGCATAACTCGGTTTTATGGCGGCTGTCAATTGGAAAGTCTCCCCGACTGCGAGTGTCAATTCAGTCTCGTTAAGTTCGATTTCTTTCACGAGATGGGCGGTGTTGCTTACGTAGACCTTGCAGCCGGCTCTGAATTGACCGTCTTCGGTGGTTACCCAGACTATAATAGAACCTTCGCCTACGGCACTGATTTCGCCGTCCTGTGTCACAGTCGCAATGTTGTTGTCATCGCTCTTGTACGATACATTCTTATTCGTCGCATCTTCCGGAGTGACCGTCGCTACAAGTTTCACTTTCTCTCCAACCATCAGTCCAATAGTCGTTTTGTCTACTGAAACACCGCTCACTTTAACAATTGGAGGTTCTTCTGTGCCAGACGTCAAGTCTTTCTCCTTTTTTGCACGAAAGTGTGGCAATCAACGCTCCGAAAATCGCCAGAATTACAAATAAACTCTTTTTCATTTTTTTTAAAATTGAATGGTTTCGTTTGTCCGCAATTTGCAAACGCTCGGAAAGATAGGACTATTTTCCGAAGAAATCAAGACACAACTTCCTTTTCACTGCGTTTTTGGGTAATCCGGTCCTCGGGAATCAGCTTCCGTATGGGCTTGATGTTTCGGAAAAAGCGTCCTGCAATAACCCTGACTACGGTGTAGCACGGGATAGCGACAAGCATTCCGAATACGCCTCCGAGCGTTGCTGCCATAAGCAGCACGATGAAAATCTCAAGTGGGCTGGCCTTTATGCTGTTCGAGTAGATGACCGGCTGGTAGATGAAGTTATCGACGAGCTGTGTGCAGCACATAATCGCAATCAAAATCAGCGCGAATGCCCAAAACGGAACGTCAAGGCCAATCATTCCGACTCCGCAGTACTTGAGCACCAAGCCCATAATCGTTCCAAGGCAGGTGCCGATGAGCGGGCCTACGTATGGAATCACGTTCAGAATTCCGGCGAGGAATGCGATACCCAGCGCCGAACCCCACGGCAACCTTGCGATGAGGGCGAGCCCGAGGAAGTCGAGCAACGCGACTCCCGCCATCTCGATGAGAATACCCACAAAATAGCGGCTGAGCAGATATTCCACATCGCCGATTGACTCCTTTACACTGTCCTCAATCTTGTCTGGCACAAAGGAGGCGATGATTCTCATAAAAAGACTTTCGTCCCTAATGAAGAAAAATGCGATGAAAATCACAGAGAAAAGGCCTATTCCGAAATTTGCGAGGAAACTTGCCACAGAACCGATTACACTCGAGAAAATCGAAATGTCAAATGTCTTCTGAAGTTCGTGCAGGAGGACTATTTCAATGCGGAAATCCTTTCCAAGGGCAGGAAAAGTGTCGACAATCCAATTGTTGAAATCTCTCAGAGGGCCTGCAATTCCCTGAATGTTACCATTATACGCCGAAGAAACTTCGTTCACAACATTGGTCAGCAGAGGAGTTACTCCGAGAATCACGGAGAGAAAAATCACCAGGATGATGATGATGGTCAGCACCGCTGCCACCCAGTCGGGCAGATGCTTCCCCTTTACCTGGGCCTTCCTCAGGAACTTCACAATCGGTCGCGCGACTAAAGAGACGACCCCTGCGAGCAGCAGATAGACCAGAACACTGCTGAAATACCAGCAAATGACCCCGGTGATGGCGACCCCGAGCGCGACAAGAGTGTATCGGGCAAGTTTTTCCCTAAACTCCGTCGATGGTATTATGTCTTTCAAGTCCTTGTCTGCCATAATCTTAAATCCTAAAGCCCCTTTAGAGAATGTTCAGTGACTGTTCCTTAATCTTCTCCAACTCATCCTTCATCTTTACGACAAATTTCTGCATTTCGTGATTGTTGGATTTTGAACCGGTGGTGTTGATTTCCCGTCCCATTTCCTGAGCTATAAAGCCGAGTTTGCGTCCCGGATACGGCTCATTCTCAAGAGTTTCGAGATAGTATGCACAATGTTGGCGAAGCCTTACTCTCTCTTCGTTGATGTCGAGTTTCTCTATGTAGAATATCATCTCCTGTTCGAGCCTCGTCTGGTCCACCTCCAGTTTGAGCTCGTCAAAACGCGTCAAAATCTTTTCTCTGATTTGTGCAATTCTCTCCTGCTCGAATTTCTCTATTTCATGCGAGCAGGCAAGTATGTTCTCCACCTTTGCGGTGACATCGCGCCTGAGGGCCTCGCCTTCTCGCAGTCTGAATTGAGCGCTTCAACCGCAGCCTTTATTGTCCCGAAAACGGCCTCCCAGTTTTCTTCGTTCACGACTTCCAGCTTCTTTGTCTGCCCGGCGACATCAGGCATCCTCAGCAAGGACGGGATTGCAGCGTCAAAAAGTGCGAGCTCTCCGGCTCCAATTCTGCTCCGGATGTCTTTGATCTGAGAGAAATATCCGAGCAATGCCTCTTCGTTGATTTCCCGTGATGAATCGCCTTCATTCTGTTCGAAATTCATGAAAAAGTCGATTGAGCCGCGTTGAAGTTCCTTTGCAAGATACTGTCTTACAACTATTTCCTTGTCTCGTGGAAGCAACTGCGACTTGACGCTTATGTCCGCTGTCTTTCCGTTGACAGTTCTGAGTTCAACTATAATTTTTCCATTTTCCACCACAAGCTCCGCCTTTCCGTAGCCTGTCATTGACTGAACCGACGCCATCTTTTGATATTTCCGAATTTCACATATTTTGTCGGGATATATAATCATAGATTGATAAATGCCCGAAATCGACGCAAAAATACTAAAAAATCTCCTATATTTGTAGTTTGTTTTGCATAAAAATAATAATACGAAGAATGGAAGAGACTTTCAAGACAGCGGAAGCGACGGAGCCGAGGACTCTGAACTTCCTTGAGGAAATCATCGAAGCGGATCTTGCCAGCGGCAAGTACAACAGCATAATCACACGTTTCCCGCCGGAGCCTAACGGCTATCTGCACATCGGACACGCGAAGAGCATCTGCACTAACTTCGGGCTTGCGCAGAAATATGGCGGAAAGACGAATCTCCGTTTCGACGACACCAATCCTGTCAAGGAAGACACGGAATATGTCGATTCAATCAAAGAGGACATCAAGTGGCTCGGTTTCCAGTGGGCAGAAGAAAGATATGCTTCGGACTATTTCGACCAGTTGTATGAATGGGCAGAGGAACTTATAAAGAAAGGACTTGCATACGTCGATGACCAGTCTCAGGAGGAAATCCGCATCGGGCGTGGAACCGTAAACGAGCCAGGAAAGAACAGCCCGTATAGAGATCGCAGTGTCGAGGAGAACCTTCGCCTTTTCAGAGAGATGAAGGAGGGAAAATATGCCGATGGCGAAAAGGTGCTCCGCGCGAAAATTGACATGGCCAGCAAGAATATGATGTTCCGCGACCCTATCATGTACCGCATCGTACACGCTCATCATCACCGTACTGGCGACAAATGGTGCATCTATCCGATGTATGACTACACCCACGGCCAGTGCGACTCCATCGAGCACATCACCCACTCCATCTGCACCCTTGAGTTCGACGTTCATCGTCCGCTCTACGACTGGTTCATCGAAAAACTCGGAATATTCCCTTCTCATCAATATGAGTTCGCTCGTCTCAACCTCACCTACACCGTGATGAGCAAGCGCAAGCTCCTCGAACTCGTGCGCAACAACTATGTCAGCGGATGGGACGACCCTCGTATGCCGACCATTTGCGGAATCCGCCGTCGTGGCTACACTCCTGAGTCAATCAAGATGTTCGTTGACAAGGTGGGCCTCGCGAAAAGGGAGCAGCTGATTGACCTTCAGCTTATGGAATGGTGTGTGCGTCAGGACCTTAACGAGAGATCGAACCGCTACATGGTGGTACAGGACCCTATAAAGCTCACGATTACCAACTGGGAACCGGGCAAAGTCGAGTGGTTCGACGCCCCTCTCAATCCCGCGGCTCCGGAAGGCCCGTCAAGGAAGGTCCCGTTCACAGGAGAGTTGCTTATCGAAAGGGCGGACTTCATGGAAGACGCTCCGAAGAAATATTTCCGCCTCAAGCCGGACGGCGAGGTTCGTCTGAAATATACCTATATAATAAAGTGCAACGAGATTGTCAAGGACGCCGACGGCAATGTGGTTGAGTTGAAGTGTACATACGACCCTTCGACCCGTCCCGGTTCCGGGGAGTGGCGTTCCGTCAAGGGTACGATTCACTGGGTGAGTGCCGCTCACGCGAAGGAGGTGGAGCTCCGTCTCTATGATAAGCTTTTCACCGAGCCGGAGATGGGCTCTATTCCTGAGGGAAAGGACTACAAGGAGTATCTCAATCCGGATTCTCTCAAGGTGACCTCAGGCTTTGCCGAGCCTGCGCTTCTTGAGGATAATTCAGGGCTTGCAGTTCAGTTCGAGCGCGTGGGCTACTTCTTCAAGGACCCTGATTCGACTCCGGAGCATTTTGTGTTCAACAAAACGACCGCATTGAAGGATTCCTTCAAATTCTGACGGGGCGCCTAAAAGGCGACCTGCTTCGTTGCATGTGAATTTCAAATCCTCACAACCGGGAGGTTGCTCCGGTGTTGAAATTCCCAGTGCGCCTTGCATCTCATCCTTTTATGCATCCCCTTTCTCTCAGTGGTTCATTTGAGCATTTGCTTGGATTTATAGGATATTGAAATGGGTTTTGATTGGAAGAAAATAGGCCGGAGGCACGAGTGGAGGCTCACGATGAAGGGCAAGTTCATCCTCGGAATGAGTTCTATTGCTGCCATCCTTATGCTCTCCAGCATCATTTCGGTGTTGGAGTACAGGAGGATGAGCAACTATGTCTCCGATCTCATCGCTTCCAACATCAACAGTCTCAATGTCTCGCAGCGGCTCGCGACCATTACGGACAGCTACAACCTCAAGATTCTGGCACTCATCGGAGACGAGAGTTCCAACATACTGCCGGAGTTCGACCGTGAGTTGTTCCTGAGCCACTGTGACAGCCTCAAGCAGTCGCTGACCTCGCGCCGGGCGCTGCCGCTGGCGGATTCTGTCGCATACGCCTACTCTGCCTATATGCTGACTTCGCTCGAACTTCAGAATGTCATATCCTCGGATTTCATCGATTCTCGCGGCTGGTACTTCGAGAGGCTTCAGCCACGTTTCAATCGCCTGCATGCGGACCTTGAAAAGCTGAATTCCGCCATCTACGACGACCTTGAGGCCAACTCCGAGACGTTCCAGGAGAGCTTCTACCGAAGCATCGTGCCGGGGGTTGTGTCGGTTGCCGCCGGACTGCTTCTGGTCATGCTGCTGCTGTTTTTCTTCCTGTCCTACTTCGTTGATCCGATACGCCGGATGAACGACGGGATGACTGCATACCGGACCACAGGCAAGAGATATGTCCACGATTTTGACGGAGACGACGAACTTGCCGCGCTCAACGAGTCCCTGTCGGAAGTCACTGAGGAAAACGCCGACCTGAAGAGGCGGCTGAAGCTGCTGCGCACAAGGATTGAGCAGCTCAAGCACCGGCAGCCGGAAGAAGAGGGAAGCCCGGATTTTTAGTGAGCAGTTTTTGAAATGAATTTTATAAATTTGAATTAGATTTTTGAGGATAGATTTATTTTGGAAGAGGGAGTGTACTGGGCGTACACGACTGATGATAAAATAAATATAGGCCAAAAAGATTTTCAAATTATGGACATTAAGGTCATATCGGTGAATGTAGGCAAGGCCCTCCTGGTGAGTGCCCTGTTTATGTTTTTGTCGATGCTTGTGTCCATAGTCAATGGTATGGATGCCGCATTCGGCCCCCTTGCAATAAGTTTCCTCATCACCTTTGTCGTCGGCGCGTTTCCGTTCATATTCGTCAGAAAAGTCCCGTCGATAACAATGACCGACGGCTACCTGATCATATTCATCTCCTGGATTCTCTCGTTCATCTTCGGAATGTTGCCATACGTCCTCTATGGAGGGGAGTTTTCTCTGATAAATTCAATTTTTGAATCAGTTTCCGGCTACACGACCACTGGCTTCACGGTCGTCGAGGATGTCGAGGCTCTTCCGAAAAGCCTGCTGTTCTGGCGCTCGTCGACCCATTTCATCGGTGGACTCGGAGTCATCGTGTTCCTTCTGCTGGTCCTGCCGGACGCAAGTCCGTTCCGCCTGAGGATGACGAACCTGGAGCTGTCTTCGCTTTCACGCGAGGGCTACCGCTACCGTTCTTCCCGTACCGTCTGGATTATTAGTCTGGTCTACCTGTCAATCGCCGTTGTCGAGACTCTGCTGCTCTGGGCTGCGGGAATGAGCCTGTTCGATGCCATAAACCACGCTTTCAGCACTGTGGCGACGGGCGGTTTCAGCACGCGCAATGCGTCGATAGGCTATTACAATTCGCGCCTTATTGAGCTGATTGTCATGTTCTTCATGACGCTTTCCGCGATTCATTTCGGCGCAATATTCACGTTCTTCACGACCGGCTCATTCAAGGTTTTCCGCAACCCTGTCATAATCTTCTATCTCCTGACGATTTTTGCCGGCACTCTCTTTTCCGGCGCCGATCTTTTCATTCGCAAGACGTATCCGACTGTGGGTCAGTCTCTTTGGGAAGGGGCATTTCACACGATAAGTTTCATCACGACAACGGGATTCTCGATTGCGGACCCGTACAAATGGCCGATGTTTGCCTCCGTGACCCTCATCTACTGCGGAATACAGTGCGGATGCAGCGGCTCGACGACAGGTGGTTTGAAGTCTGACCGAATCCTGATAGCGTTCAAGGCCATGGGCTGCGAGATAAAGAAGCGTCTTCATCCGAATTCTGTCTATTCGGTCCACATCGGCAATCACATGGTTACCGACTCCGCCGTCAATTCCGTCCTGATGTATTTTGTCGTCTACGCGGTTCTTGCAACTCTTGCCATTTTCGGCTTCATCGCCTCCGGGCTTGACGGGGCGGATGCCACATCCACGGCAATAGCAAGCATCGGGAACGTCGGCATCAGTGCTCTCGGTTCCGGGAATATAGGCTCTATGCCACTGGTTTCCAAGCTGTTCTGCTGCTTCAATATGTTCCTGGGCCGTGTGGAAATCTACCCGGTGCTGATTGTCTTCTATCTCATCTTTAACAGAAAGGCGAGGTGATGGGACAGTCAGACTTTCTCTATCAGGGATTCCGTTCCCACCTGAAGTATGATCCGACACCATGTCAGGACAATTTCCTCCGCATGGTCTCCGAGTTCATCGGGCAGGACGACGACATTATGGTCGTGAACGGCTATGCCGGCACGGGAAAGACAACCGCGATTTCCTCAGTCATCAACACTCTCAGGGAGCTGAAGATCAAGACAGTGCTGCTTGCTCCCACGGGGCGTGCGGCGAAGGTGCTCTCGAACTATTCCGGCCGCCCTGCCGCCACGATACACAAGCACATCTACCGTCAGAAGTCCGTCGGAGGGGACGGCTACGGGCAGTTTTCGCTGTCTCCGAACAAGGACAAGGACACGCTCTTTGTCGTCGACGAGGTGTCGCTCATCGGCATAGAGGCCGGCCAGCAGCAATCGACATCCTCGTTCGGCAGCGGGAATCTGCTTGACGACCTCGTTACGTTCGTGCGCAGCGGAGTCGATTGCAAGCTGGTGCTGATAGGCGACGCCGCACAGCTGCCTCCCGTCGGGATGGACTGCAGTCCGGCACTGTCGCGCGAGTATATGGCAATGATGGGCGGGACGGTTTTCTGCACGCTCACGACGGTCGTGCGTCAGCAGAGAGAGTCCGGGATTCTCGCAAACGCGACGAGGCTTCGCGAACTCATAACCCGTTCCGAATATGGGGAGGATATGTTTGAATATGAGGACGTCGGACTGTCTGTCGCAGGGTATGACGACGTTACGAGGATAGGCGGCGGGGACCTTATCGAGTGTCTGAGCGACGCATATTCCCGTTACGGGGAGGATGACACGGTGATTCTCTGCCGTTCGAACAAGAGGGCGATAAAGTACAATATGGGCGTGCGCTCGATGGTGCAGTTCAAGGAGGAGAGGCTGGTGAGGGGCGACAAGCTGATGATTGTGAAGAACTGCTATCAGTTTTGCGAGGACCTTGAGGGCGTGGACTACATCGCGAACGGGGACATAGCGAAGCTGCTGAAGATTTCGGGATATGAGGACCGCTACGGACTGCACTT
>SAMEA104315422__coassemble_1174_pt1 | contig 9084 bp, 9 predicted proteins | sample SAMEA104315422__metabat2_high_PE_007 | metagenome-assembled genome bin SAMEA104315422 (sample SAMEA104315422) | gut metagenome | biome: Monkey gut; feature: monkey-associated habitat; material: faeces | place: China | collected 2013 | reverse complement strand
TTTCCATCACATTATCAATCAATTTATTAGGTAGGTTTTAACATTTCCCGACAGTCCCTAATTAGATCCTGCTCCACCAAGCGCGGCGAAGACCAAGGTACAACCGTACCCCATTGGGTTATGAATGCTTTTTGTATCATAAGTCATCTATTTCTATTTCTTGATTCACCATCACTTTCCATTTCTTGTCCACTTCGGCATCATCAACTGATGCGCCCAGTCTGAACGGTACGGCTTTCATCTTCATACCTCCGGTTTTCATTAGGGCGTGCAGACCGTCGGCGATAGCTTTTTCCCCCAATACACAGTCCAGTAGGTAGCCTAGACGCTGGAATACGGGAGCAGAAGCGACCTTTAGGAAGTCGGCGTCCAACTTGGTGAAATCCAGCTTCAGAGACAATTCTTCCAATACCGTTGCTGCCCTCGTAAGACCACCAATGTGCTCCTGATATGCTACCAGGTCCACTGCCGTCAGTTCAGGGCCGGAGATGTTCAGCCAGCCGGCAGGTACCTCCAGGCGTTCGATATAAGACATTGAGATTTCCCTGCGCTCGGCATAACGGATGGCATAGCCTTCGCGCTCCTTGTCTCGTAGAACAGGCGGCTCAACCATCACCTGGAAACCCATCGGTGCCTGGTGCGCTGCGCCGTGGCGCTCGGCGGCACTAAGCAGTGAGACGTAGTATTTCCGCTGGAGATACTGCATCATCCGGTCCAGATACACTTCCTGCGGCACTGCCTTCCATAGACGGTACTCCTCGGGTACGACCACATAGAAACCGCGGCAAGGGGAGAAGACCCGGCCTTTGGCCACGGCGCGGTGCAACGATGTGGCGACGGTAGTGGCGGACATCAAGGGAAAAACCTTCCGCACATCCTCTTTGGAGAATGTGTATCGGCCGCTCGGAGCCCGTCCTTCTATCCAGTCTGCAATGCTCATAGTTTTACATATTTGTTCGTATTTCATACGCCACTTTTCTACGCTCGGCATAACTCAATCGAGATTAGTTCTGCTCTCGCTTATCGAAAAGGTTCTACTTACTTGCAAAGTTATACGAATTTTGTATAATATCGCAAGTAAATGAAAAATATTCGGATGCTGTTTCTGAAGTAATTGGACAAGAATAAGGCGAAAATCAAAGAATTGCAAACAAGATAGTTTTGAGTTTCATGTTTTGAAGATTCCAAGTTCCAGGTTTGAACATAAGAAATTCCGATGGTTTGTTCTGTTGAATTTTTTAAGTACCAGTCATTGCCGTTTCTATAATGAGCTGACGGCTCACACATACGAGTGAAAAACATCAGGGACAATAAAAGTATAAAAAAATGTCTCATTTCAGACTAAAGTTAATTTGTGAGTTTCTGGTAACTACGAACGGGGCATTTATCGTCACCGAATTTCCAATAAGAGTCAGTGTCGCATTATTAGTGACCGTTACGTTCGTTACCTCAATATTATTGCATTTCCAAGCATATTCACAATCTTTTTCAATCAGAAGGACATTTGTAGGCAACTCGAAAATGGTATTCCCTTATCGTCCGGCTGTCATGCCTGTGCGCCGAGCTTCTCTTCTTTCTGGCAACTTGCAATAAAATAAAACTATTGAATGAGTTCGGACACGAAAGAACCATTTTCAAGATGAATCTTGTTCATAACGGTCTCTCCATCAACTACAAATGGAACAGCTATCACAAGGTCAAAAGTACCGGAAAAAGAATCACCGTGAATAACATCACGCTCATAATGTGACAATGTTACACTTCCCGACAAGACGTCAGGTTGTTGTGTAGAACTCGATTCCAGACTTGATTCAAACATATAATCTCCCCTGTCGTCATTTTCAATTTTATTAAGCGCATCTTCCGGAACCATAGTAAATAATGAATGCTCTATACTTATCGTACAATCATCACCTCCAACTTCAAATGTTGCCCCGTTTTTATATTTCGACAACTTCTGTGATGCATATATACGAATAGCAAAATCCCACGGCAAACAATTCATAAGCATCTTGCTCTTAACTACGGATGACGGTATATAACAATAAGTCGGTCCAGCAAACTTCTGAGAAAAATTCTTGTTGTGATAATACAATAACAGTTCCCGTTTCTTTCCGTCCCCAAAACTCGGATTGGTAGGGTCACCACTATATATATGATTTACAACAACAGAGGAACCATCGTAATAGGTGCGATTATAAGATAGCGGGCATCCATCAATGGAAAATTCAATTTTAAATGAGTGAGATTTTGCCTTTGTACAAGATGTCATATAGACGCAAACTGTCATCGCCAGTATAAGGCCGATTAAATTGCAAACAAATCGTTTCATAGTTCAGTATTTTGAGGAATTAGATACTCAGCTAACTTTTCTGTATGTGTAAGATACCGGAAATTTAGCATATTTCCCGGAAGCAAAGTCATAGTACCAGGCATTCACAATAAAGCTCAACTCATCGTCACCAAACCTGACATAATCATAAAACCGTGCATCTGCGACATCCACTCCTGTTTTTCCGCTCTCGACAGGCAAATCAGATGCAAACTGTCCGGACTGGCCAGTATATGAACCATAACACAGCTCGCCAGAAGGCAGAATATAATAATACAGCGAAAAATTTGCCGTGCCGCCATGCCCATCCTCATTGGCAAAAGAATATTTCTTTGAGGAGGCATCGTAGTCAAGATACTGGACAGGTATCTCCATCCTGAAATATTTTTTCAGATTATACTCCTGCACCCTTTCGATGCGAACGATATAAGTCAGCGCCGGAACTGCGGACGGGAGTTTGCTAAACTCATGAATCAGTTCTTGACGCGACTCTCCATCCCCGTCAAGATCCATCGCTGCTCCATCTACACGATATACGCTTTCAAGGATGTACGCTCCACAGATATCATCACAAACTTCGTTGATAACTGCCTTGTCGTCAGTCTCTTTGTGCTGGCAGGAACAAAAAGCCGCCATCACAAAAAGCATCTGAAATAGAATAAATGTCTTTTTCATTTGCATTGCCGTTTAATATTTAAGAGGGAGAATTGTGCATGTAAAATAATCCCCGGTTGTATAAGATGCTACATTATACTTATTCGTTGACGAATGTTTCATTCTTGATAAAAAAATGATTCAAAACTCAGCCTGTCTATCGAACAACAACGAACTTGAAACTCAAGTAATCGTCATTCAACTGCTGCCCGTTCGGTTCGTTATGAGGAAAGATGCAATGCATACGGAATTCAAAACTGCCGTCATCAAACGAGCTAACAACCGCACAGAACTCGTCTATCCCTGAAAGGAACACATCATTCGGGTCATTGAACTTAGGGTTTGTATATCCCATTGGACTGTATAAATCAACATATTCAATAGGGGTTCTGAGAGGTAGTTTTACTTCACGAATCCGTGAGCAGTGCCATTTTCCATCAACAACGGGAATCTTTTTCATCGTCACTTCTTCCACTCGCCGCCCTTGTACTCCACTAAAAACGGTACTTCGCAAATGGTATTTTGACTATGCTTATGGTCTGACGAGAAACAATAGAGGGTCAACTTGTATGCAATCGTAAAATTTCCCGTATCAGTATCCTCCGACAAAGACAATTTCACCATGTTTTTAGCGATTTTTTCAATCCTCCTCAATTCCTCGCTTGCGTTGTCGAACGTATGCATGGCCTCAACATCTGCTGAACCGGGCATACGGACAGAAACTTTCATTCGCATATCGGGATACTGCTTCTCATACTCGCCGATAAGTTCATTCATGATGTAGCCATAGACTTCCTTGACCTTCGGAGACTCCTTGTCGACAGAATGCTGAAAATCGGAATCTTTTGCAAAACAAATCTGATAATCAGCCACGTCTTCCTTCTGGCAGGACAACAGAGACATCGACAACAAAGCGATGGCAATAAGATAAATTCTTTTCATACAATGAAATATTTAGTCTACAAATAGTGTTCTCATATCCCCGGCTCTTGATGAACAGATACCGGGAACAATTCAAATAAAACTATTGAATGAGTTCGGACACGAAAGAACCATTTTCAAGATGAATCTTGTTCATAACGGTCTCTCCATCAACTACAAATGGAACAGCTATCACAAGGTCAAAAGTACCGGAAAAAGAATCACCGTGAATAACATCACGCTCATAATGTGACAATGTTACACTTCCCGACAAGACGTCAGGTTGTTGTGTAGAACTCGATTCCAGACTTGATTCAAACATATAATCTCCCCTGTCGTCATTTTCAATTTTATTAAGCGCATCTTCCGGAACCATAGTAAATAATGAATGCTCTATACTTATCGTACAATCATCACCTCCAACTTCAAATGTTGCCCCGTTTTTATATTTCGACAACTTCTGTGATGCATATATACGAATAGCAAAATCCCACGGCAAACAATTCATAAGCATCTTGCTCTTAACTACGGATGACGGTATATAACAATAAGTCGGTCCAGCAAACTTCTGAGAAAAATTCTTGTTGTGATAATACAATAACAGTTCCCGTTTCTTTCCGTCCCCAAAACTCGGATTGGTAGGGTCACCACTATATATATGATTTACAACAACAGAGGAACCATCGTAATAGGTGCGATTATAAGATAGCGGGCATCCATCAATGGAAAATTCAATTTTAAATGAGTGAGATTTTGCCTTTGTACAAGATGTCATATAGACGCAAACTGTCATCGCCAGTATAAGGCCGATTAAATTGCAAACAAATCGTTTCATAGTTCAGTATTTTAATGCGTAATGTTAGTTTTTATCATCTTTATTGGGACAGATATATTCACTCCATCCAAATTAACGGTTACAAATTTAAAACGTATCTTTGATTCTGCAATCCTGAAATCCTCCAAATCTTGCATAAAACCTGCGTTTATTATCAATTTTGATTTGATTTTCTTAGAAATATCCGAGTCTTCATCTATAGATGTTATGTATATGTCGCCCGAATCCTCGACAATCGCCAGCATATCAAAAGGAGTATCCGGTAAAGGTTTAATTATTGGAATATCTATATCTGTGGACAAATATTTAACTACAATAGAAAGAGTCTCTGATCTATATTTTCCTAATGTAGCATAAAAATATATACGCTTTTCAGTATCATCCTCATAATCTAAATCATATTTAGATGATTGACTTAAAGTCCATTCAATAGGTCCAGAACCTACTTTCTTTCCCCAATGATATACAATTCCATACTCATTTGCGACTCTATCAAACATAATATCCCCATTTCTTGCAAAAATAGTATAATTCGGCTTATTGTCTCCATCAACGGAGAACCGTTTTGATTTGGACAATGAATATTTGGGAAATCCTGCACAAACCTTCTTTGAGAGCGACATTTTACTTCCGCCATAATCCCATAAGGCAGTGACGGTAGCCAAACCATCCGCTTGGATTTCATCAACATTGGCGACTCCATCAGAATTAATTGTCAGCCAATCTTTTGAACTTTCCCAATTGATGGATGCTCCTATAACCTCATGAAGTTCAAATTTGCTTCTGTCTTCAACGATATTTGGTCCGGACAAATATGCAGACAGATTAGACCTCGCCATTCCATATAATGCATCATCAAATGCTATATGCCGAATCGAATGATTGCTACACATATAAGCATCAAATGGAATATCTTTACATGTTCCGTCATAATAGCAAGAAGAATTATAATCAATAGAAGACAATGACTTCTCCCCTTTTCCCACACACAATGCGCTAACAGTCGGTACGAAAGGAAATTCATTTTGCAACTTCGGTGTTAGTTTATTCTCAACACCATAATTCTTCATAGCATCAATTTGTTCATTGATTGAATCAATGTTTAACTGTGACTTTTCGAACGCAGAACCAAACATTTTATCAGCAGGTATTGTAGAATTCGCGTAATGCGTATAATCATACAATGTTGAATTTATGGTGATAAAACCGATGATTTTCTTCTCAAAAATTATTTTCAGGCGAGAAAGTTCCTGATTGCCGGATGAATAGACAGGATTTGCATAAGCATCTATCTTTAATCTGCTACTTGTTGTCAAGAGTGGTGACAATAAACATCCCTTTGTCCCCAAGCATCTCAAAGTAGACAATAATAATGTAATCCCCCAATTAGGTTCTACTGAACCATTTATTGTAAACATATGGCCATTAGGCAATGCGGGGAATAAATAGTTATATTGTCCATTTGAGAAACCGATATTCTTGATTCCAGAACCAGCATCGCCTTTTGGGAAACCGAATTGTCGCATTATTGACATAAAGTTGTTGCGCACGTGATTATCGATCTGCCCATTTGTTCCTAATCGCTGAATCATCATTTCCCCAGCAGATGAGTCTCCATATAGCATATCATATAAAAAGTCGTAACCATCATTTAAAGGAGTAAACCATCTGTTTTTTAAAATTGTTTTTGTGATAACATTCTTACCTGTCACATAACGCCATAAAGAATAGAGCAACGACTGTAACCCTAATGGTACATTCGCTCCCAAATGCGGAGAATCATAACTTATGTAAACATTCGTATCGTGGACTCTGCCGGCTTCTTCCATTGCCGACAATGCATAACGAGCAATCAGTCCACCCATACTTTCTCCCATAAGAACATTTTTCTCACTTGTCGTTTTATTCGCATTAACCCACGCAATAATATCCTGAAGCAGTTTTCCATTACTCAATATGCTAGCCTCAGAATTATCCCAATCAATATAAATGATATCATAGTTCGTTTTGAAATAGTTAAAGTTTTCTCCATCAAAAGACATAAAATTATTCAAATTAGACACTCCACACATCTTTTTTATCTTATTACTATACGAAGAAAACAGTATTTTAGGTTCGAACCCCTCTGCAACAATGAACGGTTTCTGTATAGAAGTATGACCGTTACCATATTTTATAGTGACCAAAGCCGATACAGTCTCACCATTTATAGATTTTGAAAAATACTTACTATAATTACCATATCCAGCTATTGAACCCGAAGCCGCGGCTGAAGACAAGCTTATAGGCTTTCGGCTCATAACATTCACATAACTGTGGGCATATAGTTCTACGCCATCTTTTAACACCACTTTAAACTTCAGTTCTTTCATCCCGGTGCCAGAATATTCGGCAGTAACACTACCACCGGAAGAAATCGTTCTATACCCTGTTCCATCACCAGCATCAAACGAGATAGATCTAATGGAAAGATTTGTCAAATAGTCTTCATTAGGCATTTTGTATGTGAACATACCTTCCGAAATAGTATTATCAATTGGAGAAAAAGCCACAGCGTAACGTTCAGAATATGGATTTACCCATACTCCATCATTATATACATCTTTAACTTTATTACCAACTATTTGGATTTTGCCAGATGCAACGGATGTTTCCGGAATAAAATTGTACTTGTATGCACAAAACATCAAATATGACTCTGTCAAATCAGAATATGGGATATCGTTATTTTTATATTTTCCGATAATATCATCTACATCACCGAATGGAGGCTCTTTGACTGCAGAACTCTTAATTCCGTTCATCAAAAAAGACATCAAGGAAATATCTACATAATTGGAATCTGTGAGTTGTTGCCCATCAAATCCTTTCATATCAACATAATCGATGGCATAGTCACTCAATAACCCTGTAGGAACATTATCCTTGTTCAACTCCGAAAAAACCTCATCTATGTCTGTTTTAATATTTTGTTCATGATTGTCGGCTTTGAGCGAAAAAGAGAATGAAATAAAGGCGATGCAAGCAAGTAGCAATATCAATAGCTTTTTCATAGACTCCTGTCATTAAAAGATTCAACAAAAGACGAGTATTCATCATAAGTATTTTGAGGAATGCCTATTGTTTGCGCCTCGTCTGGTGACAAACAAATTGAACAGTTTCCATTTTCATCAAAAACAATGTGGTTCAGCATAATTAAATTAAAATCTGACTGCATCTTGTTTTTAACATACAGAGTATCACTAAAGTCAACATCCTTTTTAGAACGTAACCGTATGCTTTTGGTAGATTTCGCAACTTCAGAAGAATCCTGTTCAGTTAATTGTTCTGACATACACGATACGACAAAAACCGAAAGAAGTATAAGCGACAAAGTTTTTTCCATAAAAAAAACAATTTAAGTTCAGCTAAGCTTTTAATAAGAGACTGTTATTCAATTACAAACGTCCCTTCTCCGTCAAGATATGTACCCCAGATGAAGAGAGTATAGACGCCGCCTCGTGAAGGAACACGAAGAGACACTGATTCATACTCGAACCCTTCCGTAGATTCGGAAGAAACAACCTGTCCTCTGGAATCCACGACATAGACTGTCGCAGGACCGACTTCGAAAAGTTCAACAGATAGAACAGAGCCTTCAATGAATGCCCTAATATCAGGTTCTAAGTCACGAGGCGCTTTGGTTTTGTCCTTGTCTTTCCCAATGTTGATTTCAATGGGATTTCGAGGTCCTTCTTGAGAAAATGAAGTTGCGGCAAAAGAAACCATTGTAAATGCCGTCAATAATGAGGACATCAGCAGTGTTATTCGTTTCATAGTTTTGATGATTAATTTTCCGCAAAACTATGTAACCTAATACCTTTTTGCAAATTTTCTATTTCCAACAATATTTTAGATATAACAAATTAGTACAGAACAACTTATCGAATAATCGCCCGGGTTTGAGCATTTCTTACTAACTCATTGGAATTCAATCGGATAGTATCATTTTAAATAGGAAATAAAAGTACATCCATTACATAAAAAACTAATCACGAATCAGAGAAAACATTCTGTTTATAATAGTCGGCAGACTACTTTCATTACTGTTTATCTTCAGTTTTGCTCTTATTGATGAATTCGTTCTGTAAACGGATTTTATTGACACCGAGAGATAATCAGCAACATTCTGACTATTCATTCCGGAAGCATAGAGACAACAATAATCAATTTCATTATCGTCAAGACCCTTTTTTATAAGTTTTTCCATTATCTCGTGGTGCGAAACCAGATAAGACGCTTTATTTGAAGGGATGTTCTATAAATTAACTTGTTAACAATTAGAGATTTACTTTGATATTTC
>SAMEA104315422__coassemble_1109_pt1 | contig 9383 bp, 5 predicted proteins | sample SAMEA104315422__metabat2_high_PE_007 | metagenome-assembled genome bin SAMEA104315422 (sample SAMEA104315422) | gut metagenome | biome: Monkey gut; feature: monkey-associated habitat; material: faeces | place: China | collected 2013 | reverse complement strand
CGACGGATGCCGACTCTTCAAAATCCGACAGGCGGAATGTGCGTGACAACATAAAAGCGATGAAAGATGAGTTCGCGAATGACATCGATGAAATCGACGAAACAGACGAAATCGATGCTGCTGAGACTTCATCCACCGCTGCCGAAATCGACACTACCGAAATCGACGTCCGTCCGCTATATCGCCCATCCATCTACAGCCGTCTCAAACCGGTCTATGTCATAGTCATCCTCAAATCGAAACCGATGACCGAAGACGGAGTCACCTACGGACAGCGGCTCTTCTCCCACTACACACTAAAAGAATATTCCACAAATGAGTTTGCACCGTCAACAATAAATATTATATTTGCGTCGTTGGGCTTTTTCGACAAGAAGCCGGGAGAATGCACGACCGACCTTGACCGCTGGTGCTATATGTTCAAGCACCTCGGAAAAATGAAGAATCTTCCCTCGTGGGTTGAGGACAAGGTGATGGCCCGCCTTCTGAGCGCGTCGAGAGTCGCCAACTTCAACAAGGTACAGAAAAAATTATATATCAAGATGTCAATGGACAAAGAAGCACTCATAGACGACCTCAACTCCGTTTGGAACTTCGGCGTGAAGAAGGGCCTCAGCAGAGGCCTCAAACAGGGGCGCAAACAGCAGGCGCGTATTGATGCCAAGAACTTCATTGCTGCCGGCGTCCCTATTAGCACTATCGCCTCTTGCATTGGGCTAAGCATTGACGAGGTCAAGAAACTCGCTGAAAACTAAAACATATTGGCATTTGCCAATGTAAACAATACCCAAAGGCGGGAGCACCCAAGCGGTTTTCAATCGCGAAGGTCTCCCGCCTTCGGCGTCTCATCATCAGAAGATTTTTGCTGTTCACCGTCCAAAGCCCCTGTCCCGTACAAAAAATAATCGACATATTTGTGCGCTATTTGTTGCATGTATGTTGCCGATGAAAATTGTTTATTGTGATAAACAGATGGCGACAATGCAGCAAATCCAATTTCCCCAAAAATCTGAGCATCCGTAAGGCTATAACCCACCACGTCGTTAGCTCCGCGCTCCATTGTACGCTGCGACATCTACTCACTTTCTGACTACGACCCCAAATATAAGGTTTTTCCTGTTTCCGCAATGGGATATCCACTTCTTGATGATGTTCGTAGGTGCGTAATTTATTGTGGGATAATGTGATAAATAAATATTGTCCCCATATCGTCCACTTCTGTCGCAAGGACTTGAACAGCCGAAAGCCAAAATACATAACTTTGCCTTGGCCTTGGGAGAAAACCGGGCCGAGTATTGATAACACACAACTAAATAATCAACCAATGAGAAAGTATCTTACTATGCTTGTGCTGCTCATTGCCGGAACAACCGCATTCGCGCAGCAACATTCTGTGAAAGGCACTGTAGTGGATTCTCAGGGTTATCCGGTGATTGGGATGACCGTGATGGAGAAGGGTACCCAGAACGGTACCACTACCGATGCCGACGGTAATTATCTTCTAAATCTTTCCTCTCAGGGGGGGCAATAGAGTTTAATGCTCTTGGCTATAAGGCTGTCACTGAACAGGTTGCCGGAAGGAGCGTGATTAATATTACGGCTCAGGAAGAGGCAATCGCCCTCGATGCAGTCGTTGCAATCGGTTATGGCACAGTGCGTAAACGCGACTTGACCACAGCCGTTTCAACAGTTTCCAATGAAGATATGCAGCTTCGTCCTGTCACTGAGGCTTCCGGATTCATCCAGGGTAAGGTTGCCGGCGTGACAGTTCAGCAGACAAGCGGTCTTCCGGGCAGCGGAATGACAGTGCGTGTGCGTGGTGCGTCTTCAATCGCATCTTCAAACGACCCTCTTTATGTCGTGGACGGCGTTCCTGTCGGAACAGGTAACTATGCAATCGCATATCTCTCTCCTCAGGACATCGAGACAATGCAGATTCTCAAGGATGCGTCTTCGGCGGCAATCTATGGTTCGAGGGCGGCAAACGGTGTCGTTCTCATAACCACGAAACAGGGAAAGAAAAGTCGTGGACCGCAGATTACTCTCAATGCTTCCGTCGGACTCGCAAATGTCGCACGCACATACGAAGTCCTCAATGTGGAGGAATACCGCGAACTGATGGACGAACTCGGCGCAATCTCGCTTCCTGACGGACTCAAAGATGAAACCGACTGGTTCAAGGAAACTTACAGGACAGGAATCAACCAGAACTACCAGATTTCCGTTTCCAATGCAAACGACAAAATGAGGTATTACCTTAGCGGAGGCTACAGCGACGAAAAGGGTATTCTTCCGGTGGCTTTCAACAAGAGGGTGAATGTCAAGGCAAGTATGGACTCGGATCTGTTCAGCTGGATTAATGTGGGCGCCGACCTTGCTTATTCCCACTACCGCAACAACGGAATCATTTCCGGAACGGGCTCAAACCGCGCGGGAGTCGTGCTTTCTGTCATCAACACACCGACTTACGCGAAACCTTGGAGCGAAACAAATCCATCTTGGTATTGGACAGAGTTCTACGGCGCTAACCTCACCACTCCTTCAGAGAACCTCGCCCGCACCGAGAACAACTACAGTCAGACAGACCGTCTCCTTCTCACCGGTCACGCCACAATCAAGTTCCATCGGACATTCCAGTTCAAGTCCACAGTGACAATGGACCGCAGGTGGGTGCATGACTACAGCTTCCTCGACCCAATCAAGACTTCGTACGGACGCACACAGCACGGAGAGGCGACTTCCACAAGAAGCGATGATATGAGAATGGTCTATGACAACATCTTCACCTATAACAACTGTTGGAACGCGAAGCACAATTTCGAGGCTATGGCCGGTACTTCCGCAACCACTTCGAGATGGGAAAACCTCAGCGGCTCACGCAGCCACTTCTCTCCTGACTACAACAATGTGATTTTCGGAATAAACGGCGGTAACAAGGGCGGTCTTCGCGGACAGTCACAAGGCTATTCCAAATGGGCGATTATGTCCTATCTTGCTCGTGTCTCCTACAACTACGACAGCCGCTACTACATCACCGCAAATTTCCGTGCTGACGGCTCGTCGAAGCTTGCTCCGAAACACAAATGGGGACTTTTCCCTTCTGTTTCAGCAGCTTGGAGAATATCCGGCGAGAGTTTTATGAAGGATGTCAGATGGATTGACGACCTCAAACTCAGAGTGGGTTGGGGACAGCAGGGTAACCAGTCCGGACTTGCCGACTACGCTTGGGTGCAGATGTACGGAATAAACTACAGCGACTGGACTCAGGCAGCCAATGCCGACGCTGTGCCTACTCTGGGTTCGAAGACCAACATCGGAAACAAGGATTTGACTTGGGAGACCACCACTCAGACAAATGTCGGAATCGACTGGTCGATGTTCAACGGCAGGCTTTCAGTAACCTTGGACGGCTACTACAAATACACTGAGAACCTCCTTATGAATGTTCCGCTTCCGGCTCCTAACCCATCCATCTACAGGAACGAGGGCGAAATGTCCAACTGGGGTCTTGAACTTGCATTGAGCTCAGTGAACATTGACAGAAACGATTGGCGTTGGACCACCGATTTCAACATCTCCACCAACCGCAACCGTCTTGAGAAACTTTCCCTCCAACAGGTTTACTACTACACCAAGACCTCCGAGGCTCTGAGCGAGTATGTGGTGAGGATGACTCCGGGCCAGCCGCTTTCGAAATTCTGGGGATATACCGCACTGGGAGTTGACCCGGAGACAGGTATGGTGATTTATGAGGATTTGAACGGCGACGGCAAAATCAATGTTTCCGACAAGCATTACATCGGTGACGCCAATCCGATTTTCACTGCCGGAATGACAAATACCATCAGTTGGAAAGGCTTGAGCCTGAGCTTCTTGCTCACTTCTTCAGTCGGAAACGACATCTACAATGCTTCGAAAATCGAGATGATAGGAATGTATAACGGCTCCAACCAGATTAAAGACGCAGTCAGAAGATGGAGAGTGCCGGGACAGGTGACCGACATCCCCAAAGCCGGAGAACTCGACAACCTCAGAGCTTCTACAAGGTGGGTTGAGGACGGCTCGTATTTGAAAGTAAAGAATATAACCCTTTCCTACGACATCGTTCATCCTGCTCTGAAGAAAGCGAACATTTCGAGGATTCGTCCATACATCACTCTTGACAATATGATTACCTTCACGAAATATTCGGGATACGACCCTGAGATGAGCCAGTATGCTTCTGCTACAAATATGGGAATCGACTGGGGAACATATCCTTGCGTGAAGACTGTTCTTTTCGGTGTTAACGTTGAATTCTAAAGATTTGAAACAATGAAAAAGAAATATATTTTTATGACATTGCTTGCAGCCTTTGCGCTGACTTCCTGCAATCTGGACCTCTTCCCGGAGACAGACTACAATGAAGGCAATGTCCAGACGAGTGGAGAGGGCAGCACAGAGTCGCAGTATTCCACAAGAGAGGATATGGAGGGTCTGAGGAATGCCATCTATCAAGACTGGACCAAGGATATTCAGGAGAAGGGCTATCTGGACTGGCTCGTCTATACGGAATGCCGTTCGGACAACGCTTACGGCGGTAACCCCGGAACTGGAGAATTGATGGCCATCGAGGCTAACCGCCAGGACGGAGAAAACAAGAATGTGGAAAGGGACTGGGACTGGTATCTCGGACAGGTGAGCAAATGTAACAATATCATATTCAACATCGACCGAATCAAAGAGGCAGACGAGAGTATGACTGAGAAAGAGTGGAAAGAGTGGAAGTCCGAGGCGTATTGCTGGAGGGCTTGGAACCTTTTCCAGATGTCTCAGATTTGGGGTGACATTCCGCTTGTGAACTCCATTCCGCCTGCAATCTCGGCTGACAACATCGAGGACGTCTACAAAGACTACTATCCTCCAAGAACTGCACGTGTGGAGGTCTATAAGCAGATTGTCGGCGAACTCGAATTCGCTGCAGAAAACGCTCCGGAGACCGATCCTTCGAACAAGCATCTCTTCACCAAGGCTTTCGCACACGGAATGCTCGCCAGAATATTCGCGGAGGAAACCCTTCGTAACTGGGAGCAAGTGGCAAAACACTGCGAGGCAATTGAAAAAATGAATTATGAACTTGTGGACGATTACGCCCAGATGTGGGCTTATGACGAGACTGACGCTGTACGCAACACCTCTGAGTCCATTTTCGAAGTCACTTTCACCCGAAGCAGCGGAAACTGGGTGTGGATGATGTTCCACCGCAACGCCTACAATCCTACGGACAGTTATTCTTGGATTAAGTGGATTACACCTTCCCGAGACCTTGTCGCTGCCTACGAGAAAGAGGGAGATGTGAAAAGGATGAACGCCTGCATCTGCGAGGACGAGGCAATCTGGTCCAACTACTACCCGGGCAACAAGTACAAATTTATGCACAAGATGCCAACCAACGCCACCAGCATCATCCTTATGCGTCTTGGTGAAATCTATCTTCTTCACGCAGAGGCTCTTGCGAAAACCGGTGACCTCAAGGGCGCAACAGACTATGTGAACAAAATCCGCAAAAGGGCGGGTCTTAAGGATATTGACGTTCCGGCTACGGAGAATGACGCGATTGACGCAATTCTTCACGAGCGTCGCCTTGAGCTTGCATTCGAAGGCTTCCGTTTCTACGATCTTCTCCGTCACGGATTTGAGAGAGTGAAGACCATCCACGACGCTATGCCTCAGAAGGACAGCTACTGGCAGATGAGACTCCCGCTCACAGAGGAGACCGTGCTTATGCCGATTCCTCAAGGCGCTCTTGACAACAACCCTAGTCTGGAACCAAATAAGGGATATTGATTATGAATTGGAAACTTAAGATATTGCTTTGGACGCTCGCTTCTGCGCTTCCGATTGCCTGCTGCTGTTCTTCTGCCGAAAAGGAGGAGGACGGCCCGGGAACGGAGCAGCCGGAAAAGCCTCAGCCGCAGGAGGATGTGACAACATACATCACCACATCTGACGGCATACGGCTTTTCAGAAAGGGAAGTCTCAAATTTGCGAAGCCTGGAAGTATGAGCCCGAACCAGTTGAGGTTTGAGGATGATGCTGCCGCAAAGGAAGTTGACGGATTTGGACTTGCAGTCACCACCGCTTCTGCATACAACCTCTTGAAAATGAGTCAGGAAGACAGGACTGCAATACTCACCGAACTCTTCTCGCCAACCGAGGGCGCGGGTTCAGGACTGATTCGTGTGAGCATCGGTGCATCGGATTTCTGTCTGAAGGACGAATACACCTGGTGCGACACCAAGGGATTGGAAAACTTTGCTGTCGCAAAGGAGGACAAAGACTATTTGTTCCCGGTTCTCAAGGAAATCTATGCCATCAATCCGGATGTGAAAATCATCGGTTCTCCGTGGTCTTGCCCAAAGTGGATGAAGGGCGGCTCTTATGGATATGAGAAATTTGACAAAAAATATCTTGAGAGGGATTTCCCCAACTGGACCAGCGGCCGTTTGAAACCGTCCTGCTATGCCGACTATGCCACTTATTTCGTGAAATGGATTCAGACTATGCAGCCGGAAGGTTTCAAAATTCACGCAATCACGATGCAGAACGAGCCTCTCAATCACGGAAATTCGATGTCGATGTATATGCCTTGGCAGGACCAGAAGGAATTTATTAAGGTTCTCGGGCCTGCACTCAAGGATGCGGGCCTGGAGAAAGTGAAGATTCTCCTTTTCGACCACAACTACAACTACGACAACAAGGATGACCAGCGCAACTATCCTCTGAACATCTACGCCGATGCCCTGGCAAGCAAATGGGCAGCAGGTTCCGCCTGGCACAGCTACGGTGGCGATGTTTCTGAGCTCGACAACATCGTGACGGCAAATCCGGAGAAGGACATCTATTTCACTGAGGCTTCGATTGGTGAGTGGAACTACAATTTCGGCTCCTGCCTGCTGAACGATTTTTCTTCCATATTCCTCGGCACGCTCAAACGCGGAGGAATGGGAGTGACGCTTTGGAATCTGATGCTCGACGACAAGAATGCGCCTTACAGTCCGCACAACGGTTCCTGCAAGACCTGCTATGGAGCTGTGACAATCAACTCTTCGGACTACAAGACTCTGACACGCAATTCCCATTGGTACAATGTTCTTCACGCAAGTGCGGTGATTCGTCCGGGAGCGAAGATGATGAAAATCAGCGGTTTCAATGCCCCTGCGGGAGTTGAGGTCCTGATGTTCAAGAACACTGACGGAAGCATCGCCACTGTGGTCTGCAACAAGTCTTCTGAGGAAAAAACTCTTGTTTACGGCGGCGAAAAATACACTGTCAATTTCAAGATTCCTTCGAAGTGTATCGCTTCCGCAATATGGATGGATAAGTAGAAACATTTAAATCTGAAACGTATGAAACTGAATATAAGAAACTTGATTGTCTTTATCGCAATGGGCGCAGTGGCGCTGTCCTGCGAGAAGACTCCGACTTTCGAAAGGGCGGAAAAAGGTCCTGAAATGAAGGTCAATTCATTCACCGAATCCACCTATATGGGTGCGAATATCAAGGTGAACTTGAATCTGAGCGATGCTGATTTCGCACTTTCCACCATTAAGGCTGCTCTCTACTATGGTGAGACAGAGGTCGCTTCCAAGACTCTGAGGACAAAGACTGAGGGGAATTATGAACTCAGCATCCAGGCTCCGCTGTTGAAGGAAATACCTGACGGCACAGCCAATCTTGTTCTCCGTGCGCAGAACGTTGGACTCGGAATCACCGAAACAACACTCGATGTGGCTTTGCAACGCCCTGATTTTGAGACACTCTCGCTCGTGGACGAGTCAGGAAAGAGTTATGAGCTCAAGAAAACCGAAAAATATATTTATGAGCGTACCGACAATTTCCCGTCTTATGTGAATTCGACTGTTGTGACTCCTCAGTTCAATGACGGGGAGACAATCACTCTCGGCTGGGACGGTTCGGCTCTTTCGGCATCAAGCACCGAACTCATTCCTTTCGGTTCCAGCATTGCCGGAAACTACACCATAAAACTGAACCTTTTCGACTTGAGCATATCTCCTACCGGTTCCGCAGCTGTGGTTTCGGTGGCCGAATACAAGAAAGGACAGAAGATGGAGTTCGGAAATGTCGTGGATTTGAACAGCTGGACCATTGATCCTGACTTCTTCGATGTGGACAAAGAAAGCAAGGCTGTCACTTTCCGCGCAATTGACGGATTGTACAAGATGGAATATGACACTAAGAGTATGTTTATCCGTGTCGAGCCGATGAAGGATGCACAGACTCCTTTGTCTTTGGCAGAAGACGGCACCGGTGCAGTTTGGCTTATTGGTTCAAGCTTTGGAAAACCGGAAATCGGTCCGAGCTGGAACACGGAAACAGGAGCCTATCCTGCGGCTCAGGTTGAGCGGAAGATTTATGAATTCACACTCGCAGTTCCGGGACAGCTCGCAGTTTCGGGCTCTGAATTCAAGTTCTTCCATCGGAAAGGCTGGGAAGGAGAGTTCAAAAAGCCGGACTTCAAGAAAATCGACCTTTCGCCTGCCTTTGAAATGACGGATGCCGGAAACATCAAGGCTGTTGATGTGAAGCCTGGAAAGGGTTACAAAATCATACTCGACCTCACAGAGGGCATTAATAAGGCAGCAGTTTCCTACGAGGAAGTTGAAGTTACGGTTTCCGGTCTGGATATAACAGTGAACGGAGTGAAGGCTCTGAAGATGAGTAACGAAGTTTATAAAGTTCCGGCTGTGAAAGTCGATGCGGGAAGTCTCATCAGTTTCACGGGAATCGACAACCCGCTTGAGTGGAAACTGGACGGTGACCATTTCGAAATCACAGGCGAGGGACTCAAGTTCAAGGCTGTGAGCGGATTCTATTCATTCGAACTCAATGTCGAAAAGAAGTATGTCATTGTGCGTCACGTCAAGTCTGACGGCAAGGCTGCGACTTATGCGGACGAAAAGGCCATCACATTTATGGCATGGGGAGTCGGATTCCCTTCTATGAGTCAACAGCTTGGATGGGACGGAGGAATGTTCGTCACCCTTGCTCAGGTAGGGACCGGCGTCTACCAGTTTACCGGTGTTGCGTGCGAAGACAAGGACGAGAATCTTGTAGGCAATTGCTGGCGCTATAACGACATATCATTCAAATTCTTCGGTCAGGCCGGCTGGGGAGTTGAATGGCGCAATGCCACTCTTACTGATGAGGCGCAGAAGTATCTTTCAAATCAGGGTAATGTCGAGCTCGTAGTCACAGGCAAGGATGCGGACGGCAAAAAAATATACAAGCCGCTTGAACTTGGCGCAACCTACAGGATGACAGTCACAGATTGCTCAGAAATCGGCGCTGACAAAAAGTTCGACGTCACAATCGACTTCCGC
>SAMEA104315422__coassemble_954_pt1 | contig 10363 bp, 9 predicted proteins | sample SAMEA104315422__metabat2_high_PE_007 | metagenome-assembled genome bin SAMEA104315422 (sample SAMEA104315422) | gut metagenome | biome: Monkey gut; feature: monkey-associated habitat; material: faeces | place: China | collected 2013 | reverse complement strand
GTCGAATTCCGCCTCCTCTTCACCCCGCTCGCACAAAGCAACATACTGAAACTGATGCGCGACCGCAGCATCGGCTACGGCGACGACTTCTCCGTGGTGAAAGAAAAGATGATTAATGTCGTTTTTCCACAACATCTCCAGATTTTCAACATAGACACCGACCCTCAACGATTCAAAGGGATATGTCTTGAGAAGGTGAGGCAAAACTTCATCAGCACCAACGAAGACTACTTCCGTCAAATCTACTTCGCTTTCGCTCCCCTTCTGGCGATTCCGCTCTACCAGCAGACCCGCACCCGCAAAGAAATCTATGGTGCAAAGCTTCTGCAAAACTCTTCCTTCTGGGAGTGGGAATCACTCGCAAACTACCAAGGCGACGCCCGTTTTGCCCACCCCGACTCAATCACAGAGAACATTTTGAAAACAAGCGAGTTAAGCGACAACGACAAGGGAGAAAAAAACATCGTGGTCACTGCCAACGGTTTCTCCGGCACCCCGATGGTGGATTATGTGAGCGTCTATGGCGGAGACGGCCGCTTCCACAATGTGCCTGTCGAATGGACCCGCTACGACCCGGTGAGCCGCGACAGCACAGTCACAATCCGGGAAATGCCCGACAAGGATAAAGAAGTCATCCGCGAAGACAGCTACCCTGTCTCTCGCTTCCGCAGGCGTATCCTCATCTCGGACTTCCGTTGATTTGCATCTACGCCCCAGAATCCTCGAAAAAGAATATGCAAGGAAAGATTTTCGACAAACCGACAATGTGGTGGCAAAGGACGCTGACTTCCGTGACACTTATCGCAATCGTGTCGCTAAGCGCCTGTCACCCAAAGACATTCGTCCCAAAAGAAGGAGACCTTCTTTTCTGCATCTCCGGAGATTCCCCGATGAGTGAAGCCATCTCTGAGGCCACCTCCACCCAGGACTCCCTCTCATACGACCATGTGGCAATGGTCTGTTTCGACAACGGGGAGCCATTTGTGATTGAAGCCTGCCCCAAAGATGGGGTACGACGAATTTCGCTTGAGGAGTTTTTAGCAGAGAGACTCTCCGCGAAAAACAAAGCCCCGGATGGTAGAAGTTTTTGTGGAGGAAAGAAGAGGCTTTGGACAAAGGGGAATAGGCGTTTGGGAGGAAAAAACGGGAACTCTGCCGGCGGGAAAGGCGCCGGAGTCGTGGTGATGAGAGTTAATTGCGATTTCAGCGTCAAAGAGGCAGTACACCGCGCGGAATCAATGCTCGGACTCCCCTACGACTGGTCCTACCTCCCCGACAACAACAAGCTCTATTGCTCCGAACTAATCTACGAATCCTACCTCAACCCCGCCGGCGACCACATCTTCCAATCCCGCCCGATGAATTTCCTCTCCCCCGACGGAACATTCCCCCAATTCTGGACCGATCTCTTCTCCACCCTCGGTGAAGAAATCCCCCAAGGCACCCCCGGCACCAATCCCAACGACCTCGCCCACGAAAGTTGCCTCGTGGAAGTTTATCGGTATTGAATCTCTGGTTTGCGAAATAATCTAAGTATCACTATAGCTAGCGAGTTTTTGAAAACACCCCACAATTTGAGAATTTCGGCATAACACCGTAAATAAAAACTGAGAATTTCGGCATTTTTAGTGAAAATAATTTGGGGACACCGAAAATATTATGACTAAGCTGATTTAAGACTTAGGTACCCTATGGCTCCAAAAAATCGCTGAAAAACTACTGCTATTTTTAAAATTAGCCGTATATTTGTAAACAAATAGTTGACTATGGATAAAATTCATCGTGCCCTCACAAAAAACGGAGGTGTAATAAGGAGTTATGAACTCCAAGAACCTCGAGCTTATTATAACATTAACAAGGAGATTAAATCTGGGAATGTTATAAGAATAAAAAACGGAGTATATATGCTGCCTGAAGAGCTCGCCAGCACAATGATTGATGTTGCAAGAATAGTACCCGGTGGGGTAGTTTGCCTGTACTCCGCTTGGGACTATTATGGGCTGACGACCCAGATTCCTGATGGATTTTATATAGCAATAGAAAAGCACAGAAAAGTTGTTGTTCCTGAGATAATGGGAATCATTCTTTGCTACTGGCAGGAGAAATACTGCACAATGGGAGTTGAAGAGATCGAGATAGCAAACCATAAAGTTAAAATATTCTGTATTGAAAAATCCGTTTGTGACGCCATTAAATTCCGTAACAAAATCGGAACAGAAGTAGCGATAGAAATTCTCAAAAACTACCTCAAGCGCAAAGAGCGGAATATATCTCTCCTAATGGATTTCGCAAAACAGATGAGAATACTTTCAACAATGAGACAATACCTTGAAATGGGACTATAGTATGGGAAAGAAAAATATAGCAATGTCTGTTAGAGACAGACTCTTGAACATCCGAAACTCCGAACCAGAGTTGCAATATATGCAAGTGTTACTTAGATATATACAAGAAAGGATGTTATATAGATTATCGATGAGCCAATACAGAGGAAATTTTTGCTTGAAAGGAAGTACCCTCCTCTTTGCGCATAATAAATTCAAATCACGCCCTACAAAAGACATTGATTTTTTGGGCGACAGAATCAACCGAGATAAAGAAAGTATAAAAAAGACATTTCAAGAGATTTGTTCCATACAATGCCCCGAAGATGCTCTCAAATTCGACTATGGACCCGATGACATAAAAGTTGAAGATATATCCCTTGAAAAAGAATACAACGGCGTTACAGTATCTGTGAAAGCACATCTTGGAACAGCTATAATTCCCTTTTCTATGGATATTGGATTTGGTGACATTGTCATCCCTGAGCCTAAAGCAATAGAGTATCCTCTATTGCTGGATGATATGCCCAAAGTGTATATATATGCATATACCTTAGAAACTGTAGTTGCCGAGAAGTTCGAAACTATGATCGATAGAGGTCTGGCTAATAGCAGGATGAAAGACTTCTTTGACGTATACACCATATTAAAAGCAGGCACATTGAATAATGATATTCTGCAGAAGGCTATTTCCTCAGTATTCACAAATAGAGGTACTGGCTATTATGAAAACCATGTCCTATTTAATGGAGAGTTTAAGAACGACCCTATAAAGCAAACTCAGTGGAAGTCATTTTTAAAGAAAATCAAGTACAAGGAAACATTACTCTTAAGCGATGTGGTCGATTATATTACTAATAAATTGGAAACATACTGGTCCACAATTCAATCGTGAAGACTCTCAAAACATACTCATTTCCAAAAGCGAAGAACATAGTAGTCTGCGGCGACATTCATGGCGAATTCAACGCAGTGATATACAGGATGTGTGTCCAATATCAAATGACTGACACCTTGCTTATCATTGCAGGTGACTGTGGATTTGGCTTTGAAAAGCCAGGCTACTATGACATCATCTTCAACCATAACTCTTCGCGTCTTAGCAAGACAAACAATTGGGTTGTGATGGTCCGTGGAAATCATGATGATCCTGCATATTTCAATGAGGAAAGAATCTCTCACGAACGTTTTCGCACGATTCCTGATTACAGCATAATTCAAGCATGTGAGCACAATATCCTTTGCATAGGTGGGGCCATCAGCATAGACCGTTACGACAGGCAGAAATACGACAACCGGAATCGCATCTCCAAAGTCGCTTCATATTGGCCGAATGAAATTCCTGTATACAATGAGCCATTGCTCAATGAAATCAGCAAGGAGTTCAAGATTGATATGGTCATCACCCATACTGCCCCATCATTCTGCGAACTGATATCCAAGGACGGTATAGCGAATTGGGCTGAATGGGACGACAAATTGCTCGCGGACATTGATGATGAACGCCAGACAATAGACAAGATCTTCAATCACCTGAAGGCAGATGGGCATCCAGTCTCACATTGGTACTACGGCCACTTTCACAGAAGCTGGACGGCGGAGATAGAAGGCATCCTCTTCTCAATGCTTGACATCATGGAATTCAAGGAGATCAGATAGTTATATACTTTTCTGATTTTTGACCGACCTCTCAAGGAACGCTGGTGTGGGAAATAATCTAGGTTCCCTATGGCTGAGTATCGTAGATTTCAATGGCTGAGACAAGATGGGCATCAAGTTCTTCGGGGGAAATCATATAGATTCGTGGCAAACGCGAATGAGGGTAACGGTTGAAAAAGGCATCGTCGCTCACATACCACCGGATGGAAGTCAAAGCATAGGAGTTCCGCAGACCGAAACAGATTCGCTGCGCCATCGTCGCCGAACAAACCGTCACTCCCCTCTCTCCGTCCGGAAATGTCGAGACAAAAATAGAATGTAATCGCGAACGTGTGAGACGAGGAGAATCATCCGAAGGCTTAATACGATGACTCACAACAATATGCCGGCCATATTTGGAATTGATTTCGTTCATCATCGTCCGAAAAATCCTCCCGTGCGACGACGAATCCTTCATATTCCCACTTGCGATATAAAGGTGTATCATCTCGTGAATGATGACATCCTCCCACTCCTCCGCCGTCAAATCAAATTCCGAACTCAAACGAATCTGGAAATCGACATTTCTCGTCCCCGTCAACCTCCGCCCCACTTTCGAATAGCGCAACTTCCCGAGAAAACTCGTCGCACTCGTCAGAACCATCGGCACCGCAGGCAACACCCCATTGAAACACAAATCATTAAAACGCGCAAAACAATCCTGCGCAAATGGAATCGACATTTTCATAACACGAAGGTAAGAATCGTCGCTAAACGGAACAAGTTTTTTGAATGACAATTCAGATGTTCCTTTGCAAGTGCGAGCATAAGAGTGCCAAATTTACCTCAGCATTTTAACAACATTTCCAAATAGCATCTTTTAATCGTGCAGCTTCATCTATTCTATAAACGAATTTCATACACCTTATTTATTATGCAACGCGAACATAATGTTTTTGAAGCATAATACAGAATTCTGAGCCAATTTTCTGAAGCTCTTTAAAAGACAGTGATTTTTCTGACAACAAAAACCGTAATTAATTCAAAATAATATCACGGTTTCCTTGGTGGATGGTAATATTATAAGTAGATTTGCCTTGAAAATACTGAGAGAAACCTATCATAATCATTGAGTTCTATGTTATACTATAGAGGATACAAAGGGAGTCTTTCGAATGTTGGAGACGGCTATATTGGTAGGATTGAGGAAATCAATAAAGTCCTGACATACGAAGGCAAAAGTTTAGCAGAGACAGAGAACGCTTTTCACAAAGCCGTAGATAGCTACATTGAGTCCAAATCCAAAACACGAAAAAAAGCGTGGATTTGCACATTCGTGGGCATTCTCGCACTATTCATCATATTGGCTGCCACCTGTCCCAAAAGCGATGCGCATAAGCAGAAGGTCTCTGAGCACATCATCGCGGCCATAAATCAGGAAGCATTTTCAATGTCTGCAGAAATCGGAGCACTCAGTACCTTGCTTTTTCCAAATGTAACAAAATATCTGACTGACAATCTTTTAACGATAAACGACTACATCATTTTCAGCATTGGGAGAGTATATGACTCCGAAGAATGGCACATTGTCAGTATCGGTTTGTTCAATCACGTCTTCACAACATTTTCCGAAGAAGACATAAGAACCATCCTCAATTCTCCATTATGAGTTGCCTATCTACTCGCTGACGTCCTGGGATATGTCCGCGACTTTGCGCAGTTTCTCCAGAAGAGCCTCATTCTCAGGATGTTCTTTTTCAAGTGCGAGCATAAGAGTGCCGTCGGGTTTGCTGTAGATTTTGCCGTGGAGAAGATAGAAATAACGCTGAACAAATTCTTCTGTTTCCAGGGTTAATGGCTTGATGGTGAAGAAAATATATTTCGCATTCAGAAGCCTGAGCGTTGCCTGAAAGACCTTGTCCTTGAAATTTTCCTTGAACAATGTCCGTTCTGTCGGGTCATTGGAGGCATACAGCGACATGACATAGAGCAGGTTGATGTCGAAATGGAAAAGCCAGAGAGTATCTCGGTCAAACAGACGGTTTTCAAAATGGAAAATCCTGTGCTTATCTTCCTCCGCGCCATTTCCGGAGAAATCACGGAGGGTCAGTCCGGAGTTCCCGAATGAGAGAGTGTCTGGAATGAAGGCGCTTATGAAGAAGTTGGGAGTAAAGTTGTAGCCTTCAGTGAGAGGGTCACGATAGCCCATCTCATCTAGTTTCCTTGACGTAGAACGTGCAAAATGGTACTGGATAATGTTTTTCGCGTAGGTGAACTGCTTGTAGATGGAATTGTCTCCGACTATCGAACCGATGGAGTAGTACTTGCTGTCGCCTATGTAATAGATTTCGCGGTCATCGATCGGCGAGCGATACCTGAAAAGATGATCGACAATTTTGCCGTCCTTCTGTTTCTTGAGCAATTCCGGCAGGTCCGCATCCGAAATCAGCGCGTCCATCATTGCCTCGAACACGATTTCAAAATTACCAACAAGAAGATAGTCGCAAATGTTCTCCTTTTCCTGAATGCCGGCAGTCTTGAGGAAAAATGCACGACACAGCTTCCACAATCGTATATCTTTGTCTGAAAAATATTTATATTTGATTGCATTTAGTCTGGTGAGTCCATATCCATCAAGATAAGCCTCAAACTGTGCACCGGTAATCGGTTCATAGCAGCATTCCGTGCGGACATCGAGTCCGAGTTCCGATGATATGTAGTGCAGGATTGAATGGAAGATAATCATAAGTTCCTCATCGAAGTCAATCTGTTTCCTGCGGTTTATGACTTCAAGGTAATACGGCTGTCCGTCCTGGTAGACCGGTGTTTTTGTCTGAATTGTCTTTTGCCAGTTTATGCGGTCATATCCGCTGTGGAGATTCCTTATGATATATATGAAATAGTCCCTGTTGGCGTTGAAGAACCGGATGATGTCAAGAATAACGTCTAACAGAGTTCCCTCGGCGGCATCGGGCTCTCCGTGGCTCTCTGTGGCACCGGATTTTGTGACAATGTCGCTGTCCGGATTCAGCCTTGCGTATGCGGAGATTGCACGATATGTCCACAGGCTGAAACTGCGGATAAACTCTGTCTGTTCTTCACTAAGCTGGTTTTCAGAAGAAAATGCGTCTATCAGGTTCTCTGGGGACAGCCCTCCGAACACGGTCGCTCCAGAAGCATCGCATACGATCTTCGGCAGGCACAGAACGCAGTCATTGATGGCAGAGTTGAAGTAATAGCCGATTTTCGTGACCTTGATTCTCTCATTTTCGACAGTTTCAAAGTCGCGGCAGATGTCACGGACAAGGGCGGCATCGTAGCTGTGTCCTTCAACTAGAACTTTCATTTACTTTGATCCGCATTGATCCTCATTCCCGTTTTCGGAACCGCCATCAGTCTCCGACTTTTCCATCAAGACAGGTTCCGGTGTGAGCCCTACATTCGCGAGGAACGTATGCAGCACTCCAAGGCTCTCAACGACTTTGCCCTCCGTATTCTCCTCAAAGAACGAATTGAAAGACATGATCTCGTTCTTTCCGTTTACCTTGATCGTGAACGGATTGGTGTCCTTCGCTCCCACGTCCTTGAAGACATCGTTCCATAGATAGAACACCACTTTTGAAACAAAAGTGCTTATTGATATGCTACCGGAAACTTCGTCCGCTTTCACGAACCAATATCCGAGCTGCTTGTCCTCAGAGTGGGTGACATTCAGAATCCTCGCATTGATATTGGAGAGAAAATCCGTCCAGCTATATTCGTAGTTCCCGGCATTTATTTTCCTTCCGTCTTTTGTCTCGATAGAATTCTTGATTGTCAGCTCCATTTGTCTGTCTTTGCCCTTAGGCGCTGTTGTCGGGATATATTTCCATTCCCAACGACGTTTAAATGCGCTATCCATCGGAAAAAGCGACTGGTCGGAAGTGTTCATTGTCGCTATGATGTTGAAGTTCGATGGCAGGCGGAGCTTTCCTCCCGCGATGCCTTCGCTTCCGTCCGTTTCTCCATCTTCCGTATTTGAAAGTTCCTCTTCAAGATAGAACCTCAGATCCGTATCCGCGTCAATCGGGTATTCTGAAACTCCGTCCTTGCGGTCAAGAAGCTGGAACAGGTCACCGAATATCTGGGCACAATTTCCTCTGTTGATTTCTTCTATGATGAGATATATCGGCTTGTCAGGATTCTTCCAAGCCTTGCAGTAGGCTTTTGTGAACACCTGCGGACTGAATTCATAGCTGATTCTTGAGGATTCCGGCAGAGCGGTCTCTTCTTTAATCTGCATCCCGGCACGGATTGTCGTGTCGTAGGTCGTGTGGGGCTTATACGCGTCCTCAACGAGTTTCGGAATAGTATGTTCACCGGATTTTTCCATATCGAGGATGCTTTCACGGCACTCAAACCCGAATAGCGCGAATCCAGCCGTCAGATTTGATGAGTGTTCACCGAGCGTCTGCTTGAGTTTTGCGACAAGTTCATCATAATCAAGGACTTTGCAGGTCTGAGCCGCTACACTATGGCACACCGGCTTATAGCATCCTACAAAGGAGGCGTAGTCGCTGTCCGGGTGAAATGTTGTTCGGAAAATCTGTCCTTCCGGGACATCTTTAAGACTATCTTTAACCTGACGCGATTTACCTGTTCCAGGAGACCCGAAGTAGATTGTTTGGAGTGTGGAAGTATTCCCCCCTGCAGCGTTATAGACTCTTTTCGCTCCGTTGAGTATGACTGCATATTGTGGATTCTTTCCTAAAAACTCCCATAAATCAACAATATATCCTTGTGCAGCATTTACTACATTGGCAATAGATAATATAGCCGATGCGAGGCAGTCGCCACGATCCAGCGATTTTCCGTCGTTATTGTTTCCTCCATTCCACCATTGGGGTTCAGTGGCAAATTTTATTAGATAATCCTTATCCTCATCACTTATCCTTGTGGACTCTCGCAATGCGAGACTAATTGCTTCCCTATTTTTAGTTTTAAGCGTTTCTTTGGGAACAATATCCCAAATCAGCGTTCTATACTCGATAAAAGGCTTATAAAGTGGAGATAATATAGAGGCGATGTAAAACCACGAATTACTAATGAATATACGTTGCCCAGAAGGATTTGTTGCGCAAGAATTGAATCGATTGTATCTTGTAGCTATTTATCATTTTAACCGAAACCGTGAAAGCTTCCGGCAATTCATAGTCATAATGATCGAACTCTTGTATTTGTTTTGCTATCGGTTGGACAAGTTCGTTGAGATTATTTAGCATATTTCAGTAGTTGGTTATTAATTTCTTTCGCTAACGTCCGGACAACTGGGACAGCTACGCTGTTCCCAAATTGGTGAAATGCTTCTTTGTCTGAAACTACAATTTTCATTTCGGGCATATTGGAGTTGTTGTTCTGGTTTGAAGAAGCTTCAATTTCTTGCCACCCATTGCCCAAAATTCGGTATCCTTGTAACCTTCCCGCTTCTACTGGGGTTAATTTGCGCGGATTCTTACCCTTCTCGGACTGGTCAATAAGTATCTCACTCCCATCTTTCCAATATCTTGCTGATATTGTACTACAGTACAGACTGTTACCATTGAATAATGAGTATCCGAACCCTTTCCCGTTCTTACGGTTCTTTTCTTTTCTAGCTTTGTGCCCTTCCCACATTCTATCGCTTATTGTGAATTTGTCCGGAATCGAACCTTCCGGTTCAAAAATATCTTTTACATGTGTAGCAATACAACAATTCAGTTCCTCTTTTGTGAGTATAGACGATAGGTCTTCTTTGAGACCAAGAGGGAAATTAAAGTCGCTCACGGGTATCTGGGATTTATCCCAACATACGAAGAATAGACGCTCCCTATTTTGGGGCACTCCAAAATATTTTGCATTGAGCACAGCGGTTCTCACCTCGTAATCCAAATCTTTTGTCAGTATTCTCATGAGGATTTCAAAAGTTTGCCCGTGCAGATGATTTTTCAACCCTTTCACGTTTTCCAACAGCAACACTTTTGGCTTATGTCCGCTCTGGATTTTTGAATTGACAATACTGGCAATGTTAAAGAACAGGGTTCCTCTTGTGTCCTCAAATCCTTTCCGTAGTCCCGCAATAGAAAATGGCTGACAAGGAAAGCCGGCACAGAGAATGTCGAAGTTTGGAATTCTATTGTAATCTACGTCGTTAATGTCTCCATTAAAGTATATGTAGTCACCTTCTTTGTCTTTTAGGAAAAGCTCAGGTGAGGTCGCTTTGAAATTTTCTTCATATGTTATTCTCGCATTTTTATCCCATTCGCTGGCGAATACGCATTTTCCGCCAATGTAATCAAAGGCATAGTGAAATCCACCAATACCAGCAAATAGGTCGATAAATGTCAACTGTTTTTTATTCATAAAACTAATCTTGCTTACAAAAG
>SAMEA104315422__coassemble_880_pt1 | contig 11054 bp, 8 predicted proteins | sample SAMEA104315422__metabat2_high_PE_007 | metagenome-assembled genome bin SAMEA104315422 (sample SAMEA104315422) | gut metagenome | biome: Monkey gut; feature: monkey-associated habitat; material: faeces | place: China | collected 2013 | reverse complement strand
GGTGGTTCTTCCGCAATTTAGTTGAAAGACGGAGTTTGTACTGTTAGCAAAGGAACCTGGTATAGACGCAAAAAATCAATTAGCTAAATATCAAAAAACCGTAGTTTTGATGTAATTTAACTAATTGATTATTAGGTATTTACATAAATTTTTCGTAACTTTATGCTTACCACAGTATAAAGTTATAGATGATGTGTAAAGCACCTAACAAAAGCAAAATTACAACATTTTTACGGCAATGCCTAACATCAACCTCTGCGAAAGCCGACTTATCGGCCCTTTATTCTCCAAGTGACCTGTCTGTTGAACAAGTGGAGCTCGAAGATATGCGCACCTATCATGTATACGCACGATGTAATCTTCCTCATGGGGTCTGTCCATATTGCGGCCATGTGAGTCGTAGCGTTCATAGCCGTTATCACAGGACTATTGCAGATCTTTCGATTATTGGTCATCCGGTTATCATCACGTTTGAGGCGCGCAAGTTCTTTTGTCACAATCCGGATTGTCGGAAAAAGACTTTCGCTGAACAACCAGGGGATGAGGTGTTCAGATACCGACGGCGGACGAGGCGTTGTGAGATGGTTGTAACCCAGCATGGCTTGAAATGCTCCTCAGAATCAGCCCGGAAGTTGTTATCGGCAATAGGAGTGCCCCTCAGCGGAGACACCGTACTCCGAGATATCCACCGTATGTCGGTTCCAGAGCGATGCGAAGTGAAGGAGATTGGCGTGGATGATTGGGCCTTTCGCAAAGGCGTCACATACGGCAGTATTATCGTCAGCCTTGAAACCGGGTCTGTCATAGACCTTCTCGGTGACAGGGATGTAAAAAGCTTTCAAGCATGGTTGGATGAGCATGTCCAAGTGGAGGTCGTCAGCCGCGATAGATCTACAGACTATACCGCAGCCATTGCCGCGACGGGGCGGAATATCACAGAGGTGGCCGACAGGTTCCATTTGAGCATGAATATGTCGGATTGTGTTACTAAAGTTATCGGTTCTCATTACGATGAATATAGAAGCGCCGTGCGCCCTGAGGAAGTTCAAGAAACTCCGGAGGTCGATTCTCGACAAGTCATGTTCAAGGAAGTCAAAGAGTTACAGTCAGAGGGACTCAACATCGCCCAGATATCCAAGAAGCTGGATATTGCCAGACAGACCGTAAGGAAATATATGGGCTGCGACACTCTTCCGAAAAGGGCCAGCAAGGAGCGATTGCCTTATTATCTTTACGACACATATGTGGAAGAAGAGTATCGGCATGGTAAGGATCTCCGTAAAATCTTCATGGAAATCAGGGGAAAAGGCTTTCCGGGTTCCTTGACTCCTTTCTACGACCACTATAGTTACCTGTCAGACAGTCATCATGGACACCGTTCCGGACAAGAGGTCGAGAAGATGAAACAACGTCCAAATTGCGACAGAGAGCCTCTGCTGCCAATACGCCAGATCGCACATATTGTCGACAAGTCCATTCGAAAAGAGAAGATGGTTCATGCGGAGGTTGCACTTGTAGAGAAGATGATGTCATATGGGTGGTTCAGAGATATATACAATGCAGCGTCCTCTTTCTATGCGACTATAATGGGAAACGATATTGATGAACAGGACTCATGGCTGGATAGCTACGGAAAGTCTCCTATTAAGGAATTGCGGTCGTTTGCCTATGGAATCAGGATGGATCTGAAAGCCGTGAGGAATGCTATCACTTTGGACACCTCAAATGGCATCGTTGAAGGCTTCGTGAACAAACTAAAAGCTGTAAAGCGAGTAATGTTTGGGCGAGCATCTCTTGACCTGCTCAAACGAAAAATGGTCTTCAGCGACCTATGCTTCAACTAAATTGCGGAAGAACCACATTTTATCCGGCATAAGTAAAACCAAATCCAACTGTCAATCAAGTTCATTTAGGTTCATTTATAGGTCAGGTGAAAATGTCAAACTTCGATAGGAACGCTACTCAGTCCCGCATCATGTCGAGAACTTTCGAGACAGCGAACAGCGGAACGTCCGTCACATTGTCGCCTTTGAAATACGGGAGCAGTGAGGTTCTGAACACGAACGGTGTCTTGTAGCGTCCTGTGAAAACCTTAAGGGACTTGGCCTTTACCGCGACTTCCGCCTTGGCTTCCAGCGGTGCGATTTTCCCGCAGGACTGGATGACGAAGTCGACCTCCGCCTGTCCGGAATCCGGAGCCCAGTAGTGGAGTTCAACTTTATCATCATCCGTATTCCTGCATATAAGCTCTTGAAGGACATATTGTTCTGTCAACGCCCCTTTATACTGTCCATAGAAGTCCGAACCTTCAAGGAGCGTCCTCCGGTCAAGAGAGCACATTGCCCCGAGAAGACCGACATCCAGGAGGAAAAGTTTAAAGGAGTCCGTATCCTCAAATCCGGCGAGCGGAACCTCTGCTTTCGACACACGGGTATGCTTATACACAAGTCCTGCCTTGACAAGCCACCCGATAGCAGTCTCGTAATCCTTTGCCCGCGCGCCGGATTTTACGGCAGCATAGACGAATTTTTTGTTTTCTTTCGACAGGTGTGCCGGAATGCTGTTCCAGACAAGGTTGATTCTCGGAAGCACGTCGGTCGGGGCATGTTTCGAGAAATCATTTTCATAAGAACTGATGAGTTCGCGCTGCACCCGGCGCACTTTGGCGAAATTCCCTCCGGTGGAGACAAATTTTTCTACGGCCTCCGGCATTCCACCGACATAGTAATAGGTGCGCAGAGAGTCTTCGAGTTTGCCCGAAAGCACATTGACAAGCTGCCAGTCGCGCGACTTCATCACCTCGTACAGGTTCTCCTTTCCAGTTGCCAAAAGAAACTCGTCAAAAGTCATCGGAAAGACATTGATATAGGACACCTTGCCGACAGGAAACGAATCTCCGGAGTGTTCCACCAACCCCAGCAGAGAACCTGCTGCCACGACATGGAGTCCCTTGACATCGTCATTGAAATATTTCAGCGCAAGGAGACCCCGCGGAGCCCATTGTATCTCATCCAGGAAAAGCAGCGTTTTTCCGGGTTCTACCTTTTTTCCTGTGAAAGCCATTATCGCAAGGAAAATCCGCTCGAAATCAAAGTCCAGTTCGAACAGCGAACGCAGCGATGGCTGCTTTTCGAAGTTCAATTCGATGAAAGTCTCAAACTCATTGGCTCCAAGTTCACGGGCGAGCCATGTCTTGCCGACCTGACGCGCTCCTTCGACGACAAGAGGCTTCCGTTCACAGTCAGGAGTATTCTTCCAATCAAGCAGTTGCGTATAAACAAACCTTCTCATATTCCATTAAATTTATGCAAAAATAACACTTTTTTCGTCGAAAAAAGTATTATTTCAACATAAATCTTGACGAATATCAGTTCCAGCCAGAAACTTCGCCGCCTATGTCGATTTTGACTTTGGAGGGGTCGCTGGTGAGGGTGACGTTGAGATGGTGCTCCACTCCGGACTTAAAGTCCATGCGGCCTTCGAGGAGGTAGGAAACGCTGTCGGGCACCACTCCGTGAATCTTCACCCGGATGTCCTCCGGGAAGTCGCTCTCGAAGTCTTCGCCCTTGACGAGATTGACGACAAGACGGCTCATCCTATGTGAGAATTTCAGAGAGACGGTCTGCGGATAGCACAGTCGCCGCCCGCTGGAATCCGCCCACGTGGCCGGCAAACTGGACCAGGTCTACAGCCGTCAATTCTGCATTGGAATACAGGACCAATCCACCAGCGCAATCCGGCTCTCGTAAAACGACGGGATTCAATGGAACGATATCCATCTGAGGGAGGTCGTAGCTGATGAGTTTGTGTCTTTGGGACAGCGCATCAATGATGGGCCGGGCGATGCGCAGTGTACGAGAATCTGACTTACGCACATAAGCGTTAATGACTACAAGGGTTTTCATTTACGTTAACTGATTTTGGTGATAGTGAATTTGCCGTCGGCGTTGACGAGCGCTTCGTACAGATGTAGGCGCAGGATGCGGGTGGTAGATGGAGAAACTCTGACAGAGTCGTCGATGCGCAGACCCAACAAAGCAAGGATATGGGATGCGTCCGCCAAAGAGCCGGAGGCAAGTCCCGGGCTGCCGCCTGGCTTGACTGCCGCAGAGTTGCTTATGGCTGCGAGTAGCAGGGCGGAGTGCTTTTGCGGGAGGCTGAATTTAAGGTCGGTGAAAAGGTCGCTGAGTTTTTTACGACCCTTGGAGCCAAGCGGGCGGAGCCAGTCACCATTTTGCCAGTGACGGACGCAAAGAGGGAAAGGAACTTTGTCGGCATCGAAAACAGTGACTCCCTGCGGCTGACGAAGTTCGAAATGCTCGGGACGATTGAAAAGCTCGACAGACAAAAAACGGCCTTCGATTTCGTATTCACCAGGAGACTCGATCAGGAATTCATCAACTTGAGACAACTCCCCCGCTACCCCTCCCGGGCTCAGAGAGTCAGCACCGGAGGAAGTGCACGACTGGATTGCGCCGCCGAAATCACTGCCGAAAACAATCGTTCCTTCGTCCTGTAGAGCGTCAGCCTGGGGATTTCGAGGAATACTGCGGTGAAAGGAATTGTCTGAATCGATCGGCTCCAAAATGAAGGATGAACTTGTCGTAGTGAGTTTGTGTGTCGGGCTATAGAAGGTTTTGCCGCTCAGGGTGCGACCGGAGTCCAGCAAGTCTTCGATTTGGGCGATAATGGCGCTATTGAAGGAATATCGCTCCAGATAAAGATAGAGAAGATGTCTCCAACCTTCTGATTTATTGAAAATTATATTCGTAAGTTCAGCAGTATTGAGATTGGAGAAATTGCTCCGGACGATTGATTGTGCCTCCGAAAAATGCCGCATATCGCGATTGAGAACCTTCACTGTCGAAGGATTCAGACGCTCAAGGAGTGGGATTATTTCGTGGCGGATGAGGTTGCGACGATACTCCGTGTCTTGATTTGTGCTGTCTTCGCGCCAAGAGAGATTGTGGCTGAACGCATATCCCTCAATCTGATTGCGTGTCATTCCCAAAAGCGGACGCCAGATGTTCAGCGACGACGGGAAATCGGAAATGGAACATCCGAGAGCGGCGGCAAGTTCGGGAGTCGGCTCCACATTTTGAGTGGACTGTTCCTGCATACCGCAGATTCCACGAAGGCCAGTGCCACGGACGAGATTTAGAAGGAGAGTTTCGGCATTGTCGTTAGCATTGTGCGCAATCGCCACCGCCTCATATCCATATTCCCCGCACAACCGTGCAAACCATCCGTAGCGCAGCTCCCTCGCAGCCATTTCAATGCTCGCCTTGCGCGACCGCGCGTATCCAACGGTGTCTAAATCAATATGATGAAACTTCACCCCGTTCGTCTCACACCAGTTGCGTACGAATTCTGCATCAGCATCACTTTCCTCCCCCCGAAGATGAAAATTACAATGCGCCACGGCAAATTCGACACTCCCCTGCCGATGAAGCATATCGGCAAGCGTCATCGAATCCACTCCCCCACTCACGCCCACAATCACCTGTGGATAAGGACAAACTATCTTTCCTGCAAAACCCATATATGAAAAACAAAAGATGCTATCATGCGAAGATAACATCTTTCAATAAATTATTCAAATTATCGCAGCGCAACGAAGCAGATCGCCCACGCTAAAATTCAAAATTCAAATAAGAGGATGAGATGCAAGGCGCGCAAGAAATTTGAACCGCAGCAACCTTTCGGTTGTGAGGATTCAAATTATCGCAGCGCAACGAAGCAGATCGCCTATTATTTGGATTTTGAAGCGATGGTATAGGTGAATCCAAACGATATAGACTCAGCAAACTGGAGTCCGCGCTTCACCATAACCGTCTGACCGGACTCATCCTTGACCTCAACGCCATTCTCAGTCTTAGGCTTGAAGACATTGGTGTCATAGATCATGTTGGTAGTGACAGTGAGAGCAAAGTATTTGGCGAGTTTCCAGTCGAACTTATTGTCCCAGTTGAAACGGACGTTCGGATTGTACTTGCCGTTGTCTTTCTTGCTCAGATAGTCGGTGAAAAGGACTATCTGCGAGGTGTACTTGAAATTGTCGTTAACGTTGACCTTGAAGTCCGTCTTGAGCTGGGCACCGAACTGGAAGAGAGCGGAACGGTATGCAGTGCCCGACTTGTAGGCATTGTCGTACCGTGTCTTGGTGTCATAGGCAGCCTTGTCCTCAGGGCTCAGAGCGTTATAATCCGCTTCTTCAAGAGGATTAGGGAACTTTGTCTTCAACGCCGCGTAATCTTCCTTTGTATTCTCGTATTCCTTAGTAAGCTTCATACCATAAGCTTTGCGGAACTGGCTGTCAGTCACCACGGTGAAACCTCCGGTGAGAGGTGCGAAACTCACTGAAACCCAATTTGCCGGAGTCCAGTCAAGACCGAGTGCCAATGTCGTGTAGGCCGGAGAAAGGAAACCTGATTTCGGGACACGGGCATCCTTCCACAGGCTCTTCTGGTCTTTGCGGGAGAGTTCGTCGAGTTTAGGAAGTGCCCCTGACGCGTCCTTATATCTGTCTGGAACCACAGGCGTCTTATAGTCGTAACCATTGGCGAATTGGCTCTTGAAGTCGAAGTTGGCGGAAGCATAGAGTTGCTCGTGAATCCTATGACCCCATTTACTTTCGAGGTAGATTCGATCGTTACTCTTTTGGAAAAGAGGCTTTGATGATGCGTAGAGCAGTCCGAACTCCAACTGCAGACGGTTGTTCCAGAACATCTTGTCTTTCTTCCAGTTCGCATTGCCGTCGGCATATCCCTTCAGCGTAAAGGTGTTGTCTCCACCGGCGGCCCAGTTGGAGAGGCTCGTCTGACCCACATTTATCTGGGTCGTGAGCGAATTTGTCCAATAGTTAGGCTTCTTCGGAGCCGCTTTCTGCACGGGGGCCGACGCGAACGCCTCAGCAGCTTCCTGCGCAGCCTTCTGTACATCATCCTGAGCCGAAGCCGCAATCGCAGTACATGCCATCATCACGATGGCTGCAAAAGTCTTCTTTTTCATAACCAATACTCTATTACTAATTCAAGTTTCGCAAGTATTCAAACTTATTGCGAATATTAAACTTATCTCTTTTATCGAACTCTCAAATCCCACGCACTTTTTTCTGTCCACGTTACCCCTCTCCTAAATCCCCTCCCTCGGGGAGGGGACTTACCCTCGCCACAAGGGCTCAAAAGTGGTGTTTCGCACTGCGAAACTTGATTCACTAATAGGCAATGGAAAATATCACCCTGCGGTGTGAAGGTTTGCCGCTGTAGATGCACTTTCCTTCCTCCTCGCAAACATAACTATCAATCGGAATGCAACGGATTGTCGCCTTGGTCTCCTCCTTGATGCGCTCCTCGGTCTCGGTCGTGCCGTCCCAATGGCAGAGAAGGAAGCCTCCCTTTTTGATTTCCTCTTTAAATTCATCCCAAGAATCAACCTTGCGGACATTGGCGTCGCGGAATGCGAGGGCCTTGTTGTAGATGTTCTGCTGGATGTCCACAAGCAATTGTTCAATGTGCTCAGCCACAGCCTCCTGCGAAACTGAAGACTTTTCAAGAGTGTCCCTGCGGGCGATTTCAAGAGTGCCTGCGGCGAGGTCGCGAGGACCCATAGCGATGCGCACCGGAACTCCCTTGAGTTCCCACTCCGCAAACTTGAATCCGGGACGGAGAGTGTCGCGGTCGTCAATCTTCACGCTGACACCTGCCTTTTCGAGTTCTGCCTTAATTTCTGACATTCTCTGAACAATCGCATTGTACTCTTCTTCCGTCTTGTAAATCGGCACCATAACCACCTGAATCGGAGCGAGTTCCGGAGGAAGGACGAGTCCGTTGTCATCGCCGTGAGCCATGATGAGCGCACCCATCAAACGTGTGGAAACGCCCCAAGAAGTTGCCCAGACATACTCCTGATTGCCCTCTTTGTTGGTGAACAGCACATTGAAAGCCTTGGCAAAGTTTTGTCCGAGGAAGTGGGAAGTTCCTGCCTGAAGGGCCTTGCCGTCCTGCATCATAGCCTCAATGGTGAGGGTGTCGAGTGCTCCTGCAAACCTCTCGTTAGGAGACTTGTGTCCGACGACGACCGGAAGCGCCATGGTGTTGCGCGCGAAGTCCGCATAGACATTCACCATCTTCTGTGCCTCCTGCTCGGCCTCCTCGCGTGTCGCGTGCGCAGTGTGTCCCTCCTGCCAGAGGAATTCTGCGGTACGGAGGAAAAGCCTCGTCCTCATCTCCCAGCGCACGACGTTCGCCCACTGGTTGCAGAGAATCGGAAGGTCACGCCACGATTTAATCCATCCCTTGTAGGTGTTCCAGATGATGGTCTCAGAAGTCGGACGAACGATGAGTTCCTCTTCGAGTTTTGCGGACGGATCCACAACCACGCCTGTTCCATTAGGGTCTTTCATCAGACGGTGATGCGTCACCACGGCGCACTCTTTCGCAAATCCCTCCACGTGCTCGGCCTCCCTGCTGAGGAACGACTTAGGAATGAAAAGCGGGAAATATGCGTTCTGATGCCCTGTTTCCTTGAATTTCCGGTCCAGAATATGCTGCATCTTTTCCCAGATTGCATAGCCGTACGGCTTGATTACCATACATCCTCTGACTGCGGAACGCTCCGCCAAATCAGCCTTCACCACAAGGTCGTCATACCACTGCGAGTAATTCTCCGACATTTTTGTAACTTCCTTTGCCATATCTATATATCAATTTTATTTTCTATATTTGTCATGTTCGCCGCAAACTTTTGCGACGTTTTTGCATAAATTCGCATCTTTTGAGCGTATCATGTATAATGTGAAGAGGTATATTCTTTGCAATTTACATTGAAACACCGCATTCGACGACAACGAAATGCGGCGCGAAGTTAAGAAAAATATATGACATTATGACAAAACGGTTTTACATATCAGGAGTGTCGGGAATCTTGGCGCTGGCGACATGCGGCGTCATGATGTCTTCCTGTGGAACTGTGGCACAGACTACAAGTCAGTATGACGGAATATATTACACGAGGCCGGAAAAAACGACGTCCGCAGTGGACCTCGCGAAGAGCAAGGAGGAGACCGATGCGCTCACGGATCTGACAAAGACAACGATACTCGATGCGCGTGACAGCGCAACGGCCACCCAGACAGAAATCGCACAGGCACCGAAGACGCTCACTCTCAACCTTGAGAACGCGAACGTCACGACAGTTTACGTGGACCCGTTCATGGGCTTCGGCTACAGATATGCATGGGCGCCTTACAGATATAACTGGGGAATCTACAGCCCGGCCTATTATGCCGGATGGTATGACCCGTGGTTCTATGGAGGAAGGTTCTATGACCCTTGGGTTTATGATTCGTATTGGTATGGAGGATGGTACAGCGGTCCATATTGGGCAGGATGGTATGACCCGTGGTATGGTCCGTGGAGAGACCCGTGGTACTATGATCACTATTGGTACCACCACCATCATCACCATCATCACCATTATCATCACTGCTACGACCCGTTCTTCTATGGACCGGGTTATGTTCACAGAGGCGAGCCAGTTCATTTCGGATCAAGGGGAAGTGAAGGCGGAATGTCAAGGAGATATGGGACAAGCCCTTCTGTACGCGGCGGCTCCGCAGCAATGCGCAGCTCTACAAGGCAAGCGACCTCTGCGCGAGGGGGCTCTTCAAGCGAATTGACGAGGAGTTCACGCTCTGCGGCAGCACGCACAGCTTCGGCGACACGCCCATCTGCAGTCCGCTCAGCCTCATCCGCCAGCCGTTCTTCGTCAGCTGCCGGCAATGGTAGGACAGTGCGGGCAGCGTCAAGAAATTCGGGAATCGTGAGCGTTGCAAGACCTTCTTCATCACGCGGGACATCATCTTCAACAGTGCGAAACACAGATTCGGCAGTGCGGCACACGACTTCAGGAGTGCGCAGCTCATCAACTGGGACACGCCCGTCTACGTCTGCCTCACGCGGAAGTTCTTCAAGCAGCTATAGCCGTCCTTCCAGCTCGTCGTCAAGCAGTTACAGCCGCCCTTCCAGCTCGTCATCAAGAAGCACGACCTACAGCAGGCCTTCTTCCAGCAGCTATAGGAGCAGTTCATCATCAAGCAGTTCAAGCTACTCCGGCAGTCGCAGCAGCTCCGGTTCAAACTACCGCTCGTCCGGCTCGACCTACCGCAGTTCAAGCTCTTCCTACAGCGGAGGAAGCCGCTCATCATCTTCAAGCTATTCAGGAAGCCGTGGCTCAAGCAGCAGCCGGTCTTCGAGACGATAAGACATTAAAGAATTAAACACCAGATATATATGAAAAAGATTGTATTGACGGCAGCTATTCTCGCCATCGGGTTCTCGGCAACAGCCCAGAATTGGGAGGACGGACTGCGCTTCAGCGAAAACGAATATGAGGGAACGGCAAGGACAATGGCTATGGGAAATGCCTTTACTGCCCTTGGCGGAGACATGGGTTCACTCGGAATAAACCCGGCAGGCTCGGCTGTGGCAAGACGCTCACAGTTCACCGTGACGCCGGGAATGAACATTTCCATCGCGCGTGTTCAGGGAGAAGTCCTCAATGACGGCTCGGTCGCATTCGGAAACAAGCTCCAGAATGACAAAAGCCGATTCAGCATGCCGAACATCGGTGGAATGATAAATTTCAACACCGGCAGGTCACGCGGACTGAAGAACTGGTCAATGGGATTCGTGGTAAACAACACCCGCAGCTACAGCGAAGAGCTCGTTGCCCGCGGACTGAACACGAGAACTTCAGCATTCGGGGAAATGGCGGCAAGGGCGCAGTATCTCTACGGTTACAAACCGGATGACTTCAATGGTAACGATGCCTATGACAAAATCAATTTCGCTGACTACGACCTCGTGAACGCATTCCGCGCCGGAGCGATTGCAGGGACATCTTTCACTGCAGGCGGAAAGACAGAGGACGCTTTTGTCGGCGCCACGGAGAACAGTACGGCAGACGGAAGAATCGGCATCGGAGCACACGGCCTGAACCAACATTTCGGGCAGACAATCTCCGGCGCGAAGTCCGACTTTGTCTATAATCTC
>SAMEA104315422__coassemble_607_pt1 | contig 15381 bp, 13 predicted proteins | sample SAMEA104315422__metabat2_high_PE_007 | metagenome-assembled genome bin SAMEA104315422 (sample SAMEA104315422) | gut metagenome | biome: Monkey gut; feature: monkey-associated habitat; material: faeces | place: China | collected 2013 | reverse complement strand
TGGAAGAAGGAGTGTACTGGAGGTACACGACTGATGAGAAAATGAATATAGACCGAAAAGAATGAGAAAGATGATGCTGGTTATTTTTTGAAGGTTTCTTAGGCACGGAAGAATGGGGGAGCGCGAAGGGAGAATGTCCCGTCGATATTTGCGGATTTGTAAAGACAAGGCGGGAGGTCCCCGAAATCGTGTTCCTCGTCGTTGATTGCGATGTCATCGGCAAGATAGGCGATGACGACGGCTATGAAAAACTGCACAGGCTGCGGAAGCAGGTGCATCTGATAATTTTCTGTTCGAGAATTGAGAAAAGCCTCATCTTCAATGCAATATGACCGGTCGTCGTTATGTCCTGAGCCGCCACCGCAATGCCCTTCTTTTCCGTCACAAAGTCCGGAATTGCCGTCGCAGTGCCAATGATGGGCAGCTGCCGTGCAGGAATCTGCTTCTCCCGAAACATCTGCGACATCAGTCCCGTGTGAATCGGAGCAGGAATAATGCTCGTCCGCAAGGCACATAAACCCGTTATGATGATGGTGGGGCACGAAAGAAACCGCCAACAGTGCAATCACTGCGACAGCAACCATCAAAGCAGACCACGCCCTTTTCGTCATATCCCCAGTTCAAGTAAAACGACCCTCCTCAATATCCAATCTCCCCAAGTATGCAAACTTACATAAAAATTACGAGAATATAATAATAACTCAATGAAAATCCGCATATTTCATCCCGACATCAATAAGTTTTGTCGTGCTTTATTCTCAGGAATGTCCTGTGGCGGCTTCTGCGGGACCTTTCGCAACCTCTGGCTCAATTACATCTTCTCCTGTGATCGAAAAATCTCAGCCAAAATGCGACTTTTTCTTTGATTTTGGCTGAGATTTCTTTTTGTTTTACATTTAATCGTTTGTCAAATAATAGGATAACTAAATTTGTTGTATATAAGTAATCTCAGCCAAAATGCGACTTTTTCTTCGGTTTTGGCTGAGATTTTTGGAAATTCCGCAGCGGAAGACTATATTTGCAAAAAAGAACGACAGCTATGAATACAGCAAACATCATAGGCAGAAAGCGGGAACTGGAAACAATTGATAGATTGTACCGTTCGGACAAGTCTGAATTTCTGGCCATATATGGCCGTCGCCGTGTCGGCAAGTCATATCTTATAGATGAGGCATTTCGTGGAGAACTGGCTTTTTCCGTAGTCGGGACATTCAGGAAATGTGAGGATGGGGAAGAGCCGATGTACAAAAGGACACAGCTCAGGCATTTCTATCGCAGCCTGCTGGATTATGGACTTGACGCTTCCTATAAGGAACCCGAGAATTGGCTTGACGCTTTCGACCTTCTAAAAAAACTGCTCGCGTTGAACGGACGCAGCCGGAAAATCATATTCATTGATGAACTTCCGTGGCTTGCCGGACCGAAATCGTCTGAACTTGTTGAGGAGCTAGGCTATTTCTGGAACAGCTGGGCAGCGAAACAAAGGAATATCTTTCTGATAGTCTGCGGCTCGGCTACGAGCTGGATGCTGGACAATGTCATAAGGGATTACGGCGGTCTCCACGGCCGGCTTACCGAGAAAATATACCTTGCCCCATTCAGCCTTCGGGAGTCGAGGAGGTATTATGCCAGCCGTGGCTTTATGATGTCCGATTACGAGATAGCCCTGAGCTATATGGCTATCGGAGGCATACCATATTATATGGATCGCCTTCGTCCGGATATGACTTTGAACCAGAACATCAACGAGTTTTATTTCCGAAACACGTCGATTGATCAGGAATTTCGTGATGTATATACGGGCTTGTTCCAATCGGCGGACAGATATATCGACATAGTTAGGGCGCTTGGAGGAAAATTTTATGGTATGACGAGAAATGAACTTCTCGCGGACACGAAGCTTAAGGGCGGCGGGACATTTACCAGGATGCTCGAAAACTTGCAGGAATGTGGAATTATACGCTCTTTCTCCCGTTACGGCAAGAGGCGGAAGGAGACGGTCTATCAGTTGTGCGATTTCTTCACTTTGTTCTATCTCAATTTCGTGGGACACAAAAAACAGCGGCGGGACTGGACTTATTTCCAGCGATCGCACGAATATGAGAGTTGGAGCGGCCGTACATTCGAGCTTTTGTGTTCGCGCCATATTGAACAGATTCGCGATGCCCTGCGGATAAAGTCAATCGGTCAGGACTATAGTTGGAGCGGACAGTGTCCGGACGGCAGGAATGTTCAGGTGGATATGGTCATATCGTCGCCGGATGAGCGCACGGACTATCTCTGTGAAATGAAGTTTTCTGAAAGCCGCTATTACATAACAGCCGATTACGAGAAGAAGCTGCTGGACAAACTTGATGCATTCCGCAACTCGAAGAACCACAAGCCTTCTCATTCTCTTTTGATGGTTATGATAACTTCGATGGGACTCGGCGAGTCGGTTCACAACCGCCTCGTGAATGCCGAGGTGACCTTGTCTGAACTTTTCAGTTTCTAAGAGAAATGTTGAAGTCTGTCAGAGCGCCGCGACAAGATGCCTTATGCTGTCGAGGCGAGACATGAATGACTTGTCGCTCCGTATTTTCTGCATATTGAATTTGTGCTGCAGTGTCAGGAGCGAGTCTGCGGGAATGTCAAGCGCGGCCTCGAATAGCATCGCCGTCGATTCAGTAATGCTGCGTCGTCCGTTCAGTATGTCATTAAGAATGTTATATGACATACCCATCTGAGCCGCCAGTTCTTTTTGGGAAATTTTCCTGTATTCAATCTCTTCTTTCAGAACCTCGCCCGGATGAGTAGCCCTAAATCCGTACATTTTCGTCGTCATAAACATAATCATTTATAGTGATTCGACAATTCCAATATGTTGCATACAGTCACAACAATCTCAGCTTCTACTCGTTTTGTCTGAAATTCAATGCGATATTGGTCATTAACCCTGACTGATTCTATTCCAGACTTATCGCCGACAAGTTTCTCGTAATTCAGAGAATGGTATCTGTATAAATCTTCCACAGTCGACAAGGATTCCAACAAATCGATAGTTTTGACATATTTCGCAATAATCTGAGGCTGAAAGCGGTGTTTCTTGTCACTGCTTTTCCCCTTGAGGTAGAGGTCTTCCAGATATTGTTTGTCAAAACGAATTTCCATTGCTTCAAATCCTTATGGAGTGCAAAGATATAAAAGATTTTATACAATACACAAAAAATGTGGAGTGTCTCTCACAAAAATGGGGTTGTGGCCACAACTGAAATCGTTTATAATACAAATATTCCCTAATCTATTGACCTAATTTCGATGTTGCTTACTTCAAGAAAACGAAGAAGACGGCGAGGATGAGGCAGCAGAATGCTACGAGGTGGTTCCACTGGAGCGCTTGGCCTTTGAAGAAAACAGTTACTATGACAGTGAAGACCGTAAGCGAGATGACTTCCTGGATAACTTTGAGTTGCATCAGGTTGAACGGTCCGCCGTTACCATCGAATCCGATACGGTTGGCGGGGACTTGTGCGCAGTATTCGAAAAACGCCACGCCCCAAGAAAACAGGATTACCAGAATCAGTGGCCATCCGGTGGAAATCTTCATTTCCTGAAGTTTCAAATGTCCGTACCAGGCAAATGTCATAAAAACATTTGAGCAGACAAGCAGAAGAATTGTATAGAGAACTTTCATAATCAAGATATTCCAATTGTTTGTATATTACATTTTTAATCAGTTTTTCCTGTGATGTGTAGTCAGCAAATCTTTGCAAATGTAAAAATTTGTTGTGTATGAACAATAAAAATGTAGAAAAGTCGTGTTTTGTTGTCTATAGGTAATAAAAATATGGGAAACTGTTTTTCTGTTGTTTATGGACAATAAAATCGCCCGAGGCTCACCTTCCCTGTGATTGGTTGAAACATTTGAGGCGGTTTAACTGATATTCTTCACAACATCTCTGAACTGCTTGACAGTCATCCGCTGATTCAACCCTTTTTTCAAAATCACCGAAATCAGTTTGTAGAATCTGTCCGGCTACATCCGCCACCGAGGGCACGGTAGAGGTTAATGACTGCTGTGGCCTTTTCCAGCCGGTCTGCTGACCGTCCTGTTTCTGCTCCAAGAAGAGACTGTTGTGCTGTGAGCACTTCCAGGTAGGTGGTTGAGGTGTAGCGCATAAGCATCTCGGTGTTCTCGAGGGCTGACGACAGTGACTCAATCTGGCGGCTGCGCCATTGCTCCTTGGCAATCGCTTTTTGGTAGAGTGAGAGGGCGGTGTTGACCTCGGCTCCGGCATTAAGGATGGTCTGGACGAGGCTCAGGCGGGCTTGCTCCATCTGCGACTTGGAAATGCGCAGTTGGCCGCGCAGGGCTCCTCCGTGGAAAACCGGTTGGAAAAGCGAGGCTGCGGCGCCGAGAACAAGACCTGTCGGATTCATAATTGAACCGCTGAGATTGTTTGTCCAGCCGGCCTGACCGGAAAGGCTGATTGAGGGCAGAAGTGCGGCCTTCGCCACATTGACACCGTAGTAGGCGGATGCAAGCGCATTCTCCGCAGAGCGGATGTCCGGGCGGCGTTCAAGCAGACTGGCCGGGACACCTGTCTTCAGCTCTGAAGGAAATTCTGAATCTTCAAACTTACCCCGTGCTATATGCTGCGGAGTTTCGCCCAGAAGGGCACATAGACCGTTCTCAATTTCTGTGATTGACTGGGCGATGCTTTCTGCTGAGGCTGCTGCCGTGCACAATGCTCCTTCCATCTGTGAGACAGCCACCTGATTTGCCATACCTGCTGCCATCATCGCTTTAAGCACCTCGACGCTGCTTGCGTATTTCTCCACTGTCTCGCGGGTGTAGGCGAGTTGCTCGTCAAGCATCAGAAGAGTGTAGTATTGTGTGGCAATCCCGGCTATTAGTCCCGTGCGTACAGCGAGTGCATAGTCACCTGCCATATCGTAGTTGACCTTTGCCTGACGCTTGCGGTTGGTCAGTTTGCCGAAGATGTCAACTTCCCAGCTTGCGGTGAAAGGGACTGTCCAATTCCAGGATGCTCCGGTGTTGATGCCACCATCGAGAAAGCTGCTGTTGAAGTTCCCGACAGAGCCCTGCGGGGCAAATCCTATGGTCGGGATGTAGGCGAGGCGGGCCATACGGAGCCCCTCATAAGCCTGCTCGACGCTGAGTTGTGCCTTCTTAAGGTCTGTGTTATTGTCGAGAGCCGTCTGAATGAGACTCTGCAACTGCGGGTCGGTGAAGAGTTCCCGCCAACCGAGACTCGCGAGTGAAGTCGTGTCAGTGACGACCTCTCCGAAGAGCGTGGAGTCGGCAACGACATTTTCCGGACGTTCATATTTCTTGTATATTCCGCAACTGACGCTTATCATCAGTGCAGCACAATATAATATTATCTTTTTCATATATTAAAATCTTTCTATGTTGTCGATCTCACCCTTGCGACGCTTCATTTCCCTGACGTCCTCTATCTCTTCGGATATTGACGAATCCGCTGATTTTTCGAACTTTATCGGCTTTATGCGTTCCTCAAGATTCTCGAAAGTCACGAAAAGCGACGGCACGAGGAAGAGGAGAATCAGCGTACCCATGAGCATACCGCCTACAGCACCTGTTCCAAGGGCGGAGTTTCCGTTCGCTCCCACACCACTCGCAAACATCATCGGTATCATTCCGAAGACCATCGTGAGGGCGGTCATAAGGATAGGGCGGAGACGGACTTTTGCCGCTCCGATTGCCGCCTGTTTCACGCTCATTCCGGCCTTGCGCCTTGAGGATGCGTACTCGGTGATGAGAATGGCGGTTTTGGCTAGCAGACCGATGAGCATAATGACTCCCGTCTGAAGGTAGATGTTGTTCTCAAGCCCAAACAGTTTCGCAAAGAGGAAACTTCCCATAACTCCGCATGGAACCGAAACGATTACGGCGAGAGGAATGAGCAAGCTTTCATAGAATGCACAGAGTATCAAGTAGATGAGTACGATGCAGATGAGGTAGATATAGAGCGAGTTGCTTGAGCTGCGTTCCTCCTCGCGGGCAAGTCCCGAAAACTCAAATCCGTAGTTTCTCGGCAGAGTCTGTGCGGCGACCTCTTTGACGGCGCGAATTGCGTCTCCGGAAGAATACCCGTCGGTGGCGGAGCCGTTCACCGCGATGGCATTGTACATATTAAACCTCGTAAGCGTTTGAGGACCATAGACTTTTGTGAGTTTGACAAACTGGCTCAGAGGAGCCATCTCACCGCTGTTTACGCGCACCATTGTCGCATCAAGCGTCTGCGGAGTCATTCTGTATTTCGGGTCGGCCTGAATCATCACGCGGTAGACTCGCGAGAAACGGTTGATATTGGAGATATACTGACCTCCGTAATATCCCGCGACGGTCGAGAGCACTGTGGCCGGGGAGACACCGGCAATCTTGCACTTGGCCGGGTCGACATCGACCAGATACTGTGGGAAATTAGGGTTGAATGAACTGTAGGCCTCGGCGATTTCCGGTCTCTTGCGAAGCTCTGAGAGGAAGTTCTGCGAGACATTGAAGAATGTGTTCACATCACCTCCTGTCTTGTCCTGAAGATACATCTCGAATCCGTTGGTCATTCCGTAGCCATTAATCATAGGCGGCGCCATAGGGATAATCGTCGCTTCCTTTATACCCGCGGTGCGCTCCATAATCTTCCCAATCACAGCGTTCACATCGTGTGCCTTGCCCTTTCGTTTCGACCAGTCGGTGAGTTTTATCGTGAGGCTTGCGTATGATGAACCGGAACCGGATATTAGTCCATATCCCGAAACTGTCGATGTGATTTCGATTTCCGGAATATCCTTTATCCTGTCGTATGCCTTCATCAGAACGTCGTTGGTGCTTTGGAGCGATGTTCCCGGAGCCATCTGTAGTTCGACCATAATGTTGCCCATATCCTCGTTAGGCACGAGTCCTGTCTTTGTCGTTGACATAAGCCAGACGAGAAGGACTATGCAGCCGGCGACAATCGTCCAAACAAGATAGCTTCGTTTGATGAAGAACTTGACTCCGTTCTTATATTTGTCGACAATCTTGTCAAAAACCGTAGTGAACTTTTTTCTGAATCTTGCGGAGAATGAATCGACCTCTTCGCCGTCTTTATTGATGTAAGGCTTCAGGAGTATGGCGCAGAGGGCAGGGGCGAGGGTGAGGGCGTTGATTGCCGAGATGCCGACAGCCACAGCCATTGTAATTCCGAACTGAGTGTAGAAAACTCCGGAAGTGCCGCCCATCATTGAGACGGGGATGAAAACTGCCATAAACACGAGCGTGGAGGTGAGAATCGCCGATGTGATGCCGCCCATTGCGTCTTTTGTGGCTTGTAGCGACGATGTGTAGCCGATTTCGAGTTTTGCCTGCACCGCTTCCACAACGACAATCGCATTGTCGACCACCGTACCGATGGCGAGCACGAGCGCAAAGAGCGTGAGCAGGTTGATTGTGAAGCCGGCTACGGCCATAAATGCGAATGTACCGATGATTGCGACAAAAATGGAAACCGTCGGGATGAGCGTCGCGCGGAAGTCCTGGAGGAAGAAATATACGACGAGCACCACGAGCAGGATTGCGAGAAGCAGAGATTTGATGACCTCCTTGATGGATGCGTAGAGGAAGTCGTTGACGCTCAGCATAGAGTCAATCATCAGACCTTCCGGCATAGTCTCGCGTGCCTCATCGATGAGCGCGTCGATGTCGTTCACAACCTGGGTGGCGTTGGAGCCTGCCACCTGGAACACCAGCATCTCCACTCCCGGATGTCCGTCGGTGGTTGATATATAGCCATACGACTCTGTGCCGAGTTCGATGTGAGCGACGTCCTTAAGTCTGAGAACCTCTCCTGTAGGGAGGGCGTTGATGACCATTTCACCAAATTCCTCGGGAGTCTGCTTTCTTCCGGAATACTTCATTATATATTCGAAAGAAGAACCGGAACTCTCTCCGAATGAACCCGTTGCGGATTCGATGTTCTGCTCGGAGAGTACTCCTGTTATGTCGCTCGGAATCAGATGGTAGTGCGCCATTGCCGCCGGGTTGAGCCAAACTCGCATAGCGTATTTGTCTGACAACAGAACAACGCTGCCCACTCCCTTGATTCGCTTGAGTTGAGGCTCGATGTTGAGGTCTGCATAGTTGGCAAGGAACTTTGTGTCGTAGCCGCTCTCAGGCGTGGCGTGCAGGTCGAGGACCTTAATCATACTGTTCTGCCTTTTCACGGTAGTGACTCCAATCTGGTTGACCTCTGCCGGAAGCGAGCCTGTTGCCTGCGAAATCCTGTTCTGGACGTTTACCGCTGCCATATCCGGGTCGGTACCCTGACGGAAATAGACCATAATCTCTACGCTTCCGGAGTTGGTCGCAGTGGATGACATATAGTCCATATTCTCAACACCGTTGATGGCCTCCTCGATCGGTGAGATGACAGATTTCTGCACGGTCTCCGCGCTTGCTCCAGGGTAGGATGTCATCACCATAATGGTAGGCGGGGCAATGTCCGGGAACTGCTCGACCGGAAGTGTCTTCACAGCGATGAGACCGGCAAGGACAATGACGGTTGAAATGACCGCCGACAGCACCGGCCGCTCAATAAATGTCTTTATATTCATTTTGTTATATTATTCAAAACTTTTGTATTCTATTTTTCTCTATTTCTATTCCAAGCTGTTTAGCAACTTGAATTTTCCAGCTATTTAGCAACTTGAATTTCCAAGCTGTTTAACAACTTGAATTAGGGTGCAATAAAAAGATGGAGTGCAAGGCGGACGAGAAATTCAAACCGCAGCAACCTTGCGGTTGTGAGGATTTGGATTATCGAAGTCCAACGAAGCAATCCGCTTTTTAGTGCGCCCGTACAGTTTCACCGTCGTGGATAAGTCCAACACCTTCGCTGACAATAGTATCGCCTTCAGAAAGCCCGTCCTTCACGACATAAGACTTCCCGTCATCGGAAAGTTTCACAGAAAGTTTTGCCATAACAGCTTTGCCATCAACGACTTTCCAGGCACATACAAGGTCTTGAATCTCAAATGTGACACTGCAGGGGATGACCACTGCTCCTTTGAGAGCAGTCTCCAGGACAACCCTTCCGGAAGCTCCGCTGTGAAGAATGCCGCCCTTGTTTGGGAACACCGCCCTCACGGAAACGCTTGCCGTGTTGGGGTCGATTACACCGCTGATGGACTCAATCTTTCCGGTCTGCGGATATGTGCTGCCGTCCGCAAGGAGGAGGCTGACCTCCGGAAGACCGGCTATGACCTCATCCATACTGCCGTGCCGAGCTGTGAGTTCAAGGAGTTTTGTCTCTGACAGAGAATAATATACATACATTTGTGAATTGTCGGAAACCGTCGTGAGCGGAATCGCAATGCCCGGCGAAACGAGTGCTCCTTCCCTGAAAGGGAGCGTGCCGACGACTCCGTCAGCAGGACTGAGGACCTGAGTGTAGCTCATATTGTTTTCTGCGTTCACGAGTTGTGCCTTTGCCTGTGCAAGACCGGCATTTGCAGTGAGCAGCTGGTTTTTTGCAGTGAGCAGGTCAAATTCGGAAATCACATTCTTCGCGTAGAGCTCGACGCGGCTGTTATAGACAAGTTGCGCCGTCGCAACTCCTGCCTCTGCCGACTCGACATTTGCCTGTGCCATCTGTAGAGCGGCTTTGAACGGCACCTGGTCTATGGTAAACAGAGACTGTCCCTTACGAACCTTCTGACCTTCTTTTACATTTACTTTTGAAATTGTTCCGGAAACCTGTGGACGGATTTCGATATCTTGACGTCCTTGAATAGTCGCGGGATATTGTTCCGAAAGAACGACATCCGACGTCGTCACCTCCATTGTCGGAAATTCATTTTCCTGCGCTCCGTTGCCAGCGCTGCCGTTTCCGCAGCCTGCAACTGCCCAAAGGCAGCCCAATGCTGCCACAAATACACTACTGCTTTTCATTATTATATAATTAACATAATTTTCAGTTTGTTTCCCGTTGTCCCGTATTCTGTTATAGCAAAAAAGGTTTCGAAATGAATCGAAACCTTTTTTGTGGTACTGGGTAGGAGAATCGAACTCCTATTGCAAGATTGAGAATCTTGAGTACTAACCGTTATACGAACCCAGCATTTCTCGTTTGGGATTGCAAAGGTAGACAAAAAATTTTTTCCTGCAAACTTTTTCTGCACCCAAACGAAAATTTTTCAAATTTTTCTGTCGCGGAATCATCAGCGTTTTCCGTAGGTCCTGACGCGCGAGTCGGATATTACCCCGCTCCAGTTCAGTCCAAAGGCGAAATCGTAGGTGTTGCCGTCTGAGTCGCGGTAGCATTCCATGTCGAAAGGAACGTCCTCGCACTGCTCCTCGACTGTCTTCATGCCAGAGGGGAGCTGCATCGGAAGGAGGCCGTAAGGCTCGAAGTGGCCGCTGATTATGTCCAAAAGAGCGTTGTTCGACACACCGAAGGCCAGCAGCAGGGCGTCTGCGGCAGGCTCAATCTCTGCCGGCACGAACGGACGGTCGCAGGAGACGACCACAATCACAGGCTTGTCTCCCATTGCAGCCTTGGTGTCAAGCACGAGGCGCATGTCCCCCTCGTTTGACGTGCTCTCGGTGAATCCTCTGTAGGAGCGGTTGTCGGAAACCTCGGTGGGGTCACCTCCTGCGATGCTCCTTTCTCGTGCGAACTCTGCCGTGTATGGGGAATATTGCAGACTTATCGGCTGGTAGTGTCCCTCAGGGTGTTCCTCGCTCGGGAGGATGTAGCCCCAATGCCCGATCGGGCTCTTGATCGCCACGAGGGCGAAGTCGGCCTCTTCCGGAGTGGCTACAATATCGAAGTACTTGCCCAGCAGCTGCTCTCCGAACGGATATTCATCGTAGGGGAGGGTAGGCTGCTGCCAGTGCGTCAGGCCGGCTGCCACGTGCCTCATCGGCTGCCATACCTTTGCCCTTTCCTTCTGAGGAAGGGAGCTGGCGTGGTTCTTCAGCATGACGACGGACTTAAGCTGCGCCTCATAGCCGGCGGCTACATATTCCCGACATCCGACCACTTCCGACGCTCTCTGCGGATCGACATACGGATTCTCGAAATTGCCGACTCTGAAAATGTTGGTAAGAAGCCTCACTGCCGACAACTCGAAACGCTCCCGTGCGCTCTCCTTCCCGTATTTTTCTTCCCAAAGCCTGTATGCCTCAAGGCTTATTGAGTTGTCCGCCGCGCCGCCGAGCTGATCCACTCCGGCTTCGAAGCATTTCAGCCGCCTTTCTGCCGGGGACTGCGTCTCCATTCCCCACGGCGTGCCTCTGTGCTCATAGACCTTGCTATAGTCATTGACGATTCCCCAGTCCGTGCAGACAACCCCGTCGTAGCGGTACTTGTCCCGGAGAAGTTCCTGAATTATGTAGTGGCTGAAACCGTTCCCGACATTCTCTCCGGAAGGGTCCTGGTCGTAGGAAATCGTGTAATATGGCATCACTGCCGACGCCATCCTTGTGCCACCGCGGAGTTTGAACGCCCCGTCGATGAACGGAATGAGGTTCTGTGCGAAATTGTCTCCGGGATAGACGGCATACTTGCCTGTCCCGAAATGCGCGTCACGTCCGCTCTCGCCGGTTCCGCCGCCGGGCCAGTGCTTGACCATGCAGTTGACAGAACCTCTGCCCCAGCCGTCCTTAGCCCCTTCAGTGGTCTGGAATGCGTCGCAGTACTCGCGCACAATGTCGCGGTTGAGTTCCGGACTTTCGCTGAAAGTTCCATAGAAACGCCTCCAACGGGGGTCGGTGGAGAGGTCAGCTTGCGGAGAGAGGGCTGTGGTGATGCCGAGGGCGCGGTATTCCGAGGAAACAATCTCCCCGTGCCTGCGGGCAATCTCGGGGTCGAAAGTCGCCGCCATTCCCACCTCCCGCGGCCAGAGTGAAATCTTGCTCGTCCCATCCGGGTCGAACTCTCCGTCAGGTTCCGGCTTGTAGGTGTTGGTGTTTGCCTGCCCGTTGGTGTAGTTCCTCGGGTCGGTAGAATTGTTGGATGGAATGCCGAACGGCTCTGCTTCACAAAATGCCTGCACCCGGTTTGACCATTCTGCCCCGGTCGCGGCGTCGGCGATGTTCCTCACCAACATGTGACGGATATAGTCGTCCCTGAGGTAGACTGTCTGCTTCGGAGTCAGTTCGGCTGTCATGGCATCAACGGCACTGGAGTAGAGCATCAATCCGCAGATGCGTTCTACCGGCATTTTTGACGCCAAATCCCTTGCCCTCTCCGTCACTGGCCTGCGCCAGTCTTCATATATGTCAAGTTCCCCGTCCTTGTCGAGATCCTTGAACGCGAATCCGTCAATGTTCAGAATTCTGACTCCCGAATCCTCGTTGTAGCCAAGTTCAGGTCCCCGTGTCTGGGAAACTATAGTGTATCCGTCGTGGTGAATGATGTTTATCTCATTTTTTGCGCATCCTGCTGCGGCAATGGCGATTACGCCCAATATAAATGCTTTCTTTTCCATACTCGGTAAATCATTTTGTCTGACAAACAGACTTATGCCTCCTCCTCCTGACGCAGCATGGCGCGGAGTCCGTTGAATGTGGCGTTGTCAAAATCTGAAACTTGGGATATGTCCACGAGGGATTCCACCCCGGAGAGTCCTTCGCGAAGGGCAGGTTCCAAGAATCGGAAGGATCGGGAAATCTGACCTCCGAAAAGAAGGCATTCGATTCCATATTCCTTGAGAATAGGGGATATTGTCCGGGCAATCGTGCTTCCGATGCTTCTGAATGTCTCAAGTGCGGCCTTGTCTCCGCCGGACGCAAATTCGGCAATATCCTTGACTGTGGTCGCTCCCTGCCCTCCGAGAGCCTGAAATGTGCAGAGAAACCCCCGTTTTGAAGCATAATCTTCGAGGATGCCGTCGCGATAGGGGAGACCGAATATGCTGACAAGCGGCGAGCCTGTCGCCTTTTTAAGTATATGTCCGTCTATGGACATCGCGAATCCGAGTCCCGTTCCGAGTGCCACGAGAGCCACACGAGAGTACCCGCGCCCGTTGCCGCAGAACATCTCTCCGGCGAGCATGACATTCACATCGTGGGTGAAGAGTAGCCTGGCGCAAGAAGGCACGCCTGCCACCTCTCTGAAACTCATTCCATAGACGGAGGAGAACTTGTGCTTCATCAAGAATATGCCTCTTTCGTAGTCGAACGGCCCTGGGATTGCCACGGCAATTTCGCAGTTCCGCTGTCCCTTTCCGCAGGCTGTTTTGGCATCATTCACGCAAGAATCTTCATTACAGAAAGCTCCAACAGCTTCCGCGAAGGATGATGAGATCTCTTCGCGAGAGCCGTCGGAGCGGATTGGTATCTCTCGTCCGTCGGAGCACTTTATGAAAGTGCCCCCGGCGTCGAGAAGGAGGGTTCTCATAGGCATCGTGTTAAAGAATAACATCTTGATAGCCGTCCCGCAACATGGTCTTGTGTACCATCACCGGTTCCTTTCCGAGGTTCTCGATGACATATTCCCCCATATCGGCAGGCACACAGACTATGTCAAGGTAATCCATGTCGTAGAACCTTTCCGGATGTTCCTTGCTGCGTACACGGACATGGTCACCATCGACAAGCGCGAGCACATGGAAACGCTCTCCGTGGGTGTCCTGCTGGCATTCGGTTTCAAATTCGAGACGGCGGAGGCTGAAATAAAGTTGTTCGTTCTCTCCGAGAATCATCTCTTTCCAGCCCTCTCCGCAGGCCGCTGCACGAGGCTTCTGTACGATGTAGTCCGGGCTCTGGGGGTCGTGAATCACGGATGCGCGGCGGTGCTGCGCAACATTCTCCTCGCCGAGGCGGGTGTGAATCGGACGCTGTTTGCCGTCGAAATCGAGGCGGAGGTAATCATACATCTTATAGGTGTAGGAGCCGATGGTGAGCGAGCCGATTTCCAGAATCACCTGGTTGCGGCCGCTGGAGTGGATGGTGCCGGAGGGGAGCATCACCTGAAGACCCGGCTTTGATTCCTCGTAATTCACATATTTCATGTAGTCGCACGGCTTGTGTTCCGTGTCGGCGGCCTCAATGTCTTTGAAAAACTGAGGGATGTCAGCGTCGTCACGGAAGCCGATGAAGGTCTTCGCATCGTGTCCCGTCACGCAGACGTAGTAGCTCTCATCCTGACGCCCGAACTCTCCGTAGTGCTCGCGGTTGTAGGCAGAGCCGGAGTGACATTGGATGGACATGTTGCCGGTGGAGTGGTAGCTGTCATCGTAGTTGAAGCGTATCGGGAAGTAGCCGTGGAACTTCTCCACAGCGTCCCTGCTCATGAGGCGCTCGCCCTCCCTGCAGACAAAGGTGCAGAAGTTGATGTCAAGTTTTTCGCAGCCGGCCTCCACCACGACGCTGACCTCCATCGGGATAAAGTCGAACACCCAGGCGGCGTTGCGCATCTTCTCCGGAAGGTTGCGGTGGTTTTTCATGTAGGAGCCTCCCCAGACGCCTTCAATGTAGCATGGCTTCGCGCGGAACGGGTATTTCACGAGTTGCGCGCAGATGTCCGCGAATGCTTCGTATGGCAGCATCTGAATGTTCTGCGGATCGTCACTGAGGAACCAGAAGTCCGGGACGTTGTTCCGTAGAAGTTCGCGGCGGCTGCACACTGCCATCTCGAAATCGCAGTAGTAGCAGCGGCGGATGACGCGGTTGATTATGTCAGGGCGCTTCTTTCCGATGTTGACGTATTCTCCACGGCGAATCCTGAGTATGGATGTCTTCGGAGTGATGTCGAAGAAACATTTCGTGTCATAGAGAGCTCTGAAGCGGGGAATCAGCACTCCGTAGCCAAACACGGCGACAACCTTTCCTACTCCTTCCCCGAGCGCAGAAACCTTTTTCTCGAACGCCTGTGTCTTCTCCTCGTCGAGCATACCCTCGTATCCGCCCTTGTATATCTTTCCGTAGAGCAACGTCGGGTCAATCTTCTTGTCCCAAATGAGCATAGGGTCTATCATCGCGTCAATTTCCTTCCCGCTCTTGAAGCATTCCGCATTGGCATCGACAGACTCGAACTCAATTCCGGCCGCCGCACATTCCCGAGCGAGCAGATTGAGGAAGACAGTCCAGTCCACCGTGGTGTATCCGTCGAATGCGACCACCTGATTCTTCTTCCGTGCCTTTTCGATGATCGGGGCGGCAAACGTCTTCGCCACGTTAGGGGTGCCTCCGCCGACTATTGATGAAACTGTCTTTTCTGAAAGTTCCGGACGGTTCACCGGCTTGGGGTCGTCGAACGGAAACGGATTGTACATGAAACTCATATATTCCTGTATTTTAATGTGTTAAATATTGCTTTGAATGATATATCCTTATGATTCCGAAATATTTTGGCGGAGTATGACTATCGT
>SAMEA104315422__coassemble_572_pt1 | contig 16060 bp, 9 predicted proteins | sample SAMEA104315422__metabat2_high_PE_007 | metagenome-assembled genome bin SAMEA104315422 (sample SAMEA104315422) | gut metagenome | biome: Monkey gut; feature: monkey-associated habitat; material: faeces | place: China | collected 2013 | reverse complement strand
CCCACAACGCCAAGACGACAGCTCTCCATCGTCTGGGGGGGGTATATGGAACTATCTGACTAACATAGTCTTTCCTGAACTCAGGGTGTCCGGGATAACTATTCGCCTCGCCTTGGCGGAACGTCTTCCCGACACGGTCCCGGCCGTTTCAATTGTACGTAGTTTCTGTCTTGAACCTCCTGTGGGCTCAATTTGCGCCGTCCCTCTTAAGCCGGACACACCTCCGGCAGGCCTTTTTGACAAGGATGAATGGGTGCGTCAGCTGCGAGTCGGAACGAACGCCGTGGGACTTGGCCTTTTGCTGGGCAACCTCTCCGCGGAGGTGGAAATGACGCGCAATCTTTCCTTCCACCTTCCGGTCTATTACTCTGCGCTCAATTATTTCACATCGACAATCAAGTTCCGCGCTCTTGGCTTCCAGCCGGAGTTGCGATGGAACTTCACCCGCCCAGCAGGCCTTTTTGTGGGTGCGCACTTCGGCCTTGCCTACTTCAACCTCGCCACCGACGGCAACTGGCGCATCCAGACGCACAACGGCAACGAGCCTCTGATTGGCGGCGGCGTGAGCCTTGGCTACCGTCTTCCTTTGAGCAAGGACAAGAGGTGGAACCTCGACTTTGTCCTCGGCGCCGGCGCCTACCGTTTCCACTACGACAAGTTCTACAACGAGCCGAACGGTGCCCTTGCGGGCAGTGTGAGCAAGACCTATTGGGGACTTGACAATGCGGGCTTGAATTTCAGCTACAGCTTCGACCTGAGGAGGGGCCGCAAGAAATGATTTTGCGGAGTGTCATATCATGGGTTGTGTCTTCCTCTGCGGCATTGGCAGCCTGCGCTCTGCTGTGCATCACTTCCTGCGCCGTCCACGAGTGGCCTGAGCCGAGCCCGGCCGATGTGATTGTCAACTTGGACTTTGACACTCAGCTGCCTCAGTACAAGGTGCTTAACGAAGAGGGTACAAGAGCCTCACACGACGGCAGGGACTACGACATCCGCTACACCATAGCCGCCTACCGTCTCCTTCAGGACGGGAGCTACGCCGAGGAGCCGTTCCTTCTGAAGGTTTTCTCCAGGGACGAAATCGAAGAACTTAACGCCACTTTCCGCTTCAGCATCGATGAGGGCAGCTACCGTTTCTACGTCTGGACAGACTTCGTTCTTGCCGGCACTCAGAGCGACTATTTCTACAACACGACCAACTTCCGCCGCATCAGCCTCCAGGGAGCTCACGAGGGCAACAACGATTTCCGCGACGCCTTCAGCGGCAGCGCTGACCTGAAAGTCATCCGTCGCGGCAGCAAGGAAACGCCTTCCACGGTGACCGTTCAGATGCGCCGGCCTCTTGCGAAGTTCGAGTTCATCACGACTGACCTCCAGGAGTTTATCACAAAGACCATCGAGGCGATGATCCGCAAGGAGGAAGCCGAGGCGGCTGCGAAAGCGGGGGAGACCAAATCCGAAGGCGACACGAAAACCCCGGTGGTCGACTTGGAAAAATACACGGTGGTGTTCTTCTATTCCGGCTATATGCCAAACGCCTACAATATGATGGAGGGCAAGCCGTGCGACTCTGCGACGGGAGTGAAATTCAGCTCGGCCATCAGCGCCATCGACAACCACGACGCCCGTCTGGGCTTCGACTATGTCTTTGTCAACGGAGAAGAGTCGAGTGTGATGGTGACAGTTGCCCTCTACGACGAAGAAGGCACCCAACTCTCCATCTCTCGTCAGATCGAAGTGCCGATAAAACGGAGTATGCTCACGACAGTCCGCGGCTCATTCCTGATGCAGAACACGGGCGGCGGAGTGGCGATAGACCCGGGCTTTGAGGACGAGTTCAACATCTACATTCCTTGACGCGCAGGATGCTGTCAGTTGGCTGGATACGATGCAGAGAATACGATGCAGAGAACATGATGCAGAGAATAGGTTAATACATAGAAAACAATATTTAACAATAATAAACATAAAAAGTTATGAAAACAAAATTATTCAAGACCCTTGCAGCGACGGCGATGTCCGTTCTGGCGATAGCCTGTGCAAAGGGGCCGGTTGCCGACAATGGTCAGCAGGCCGGCGTGTCATTCATGGTCGAGGTTCCCGGTGCTTCGGTGACTAAAGCCTACGGAGAGGCCGAAAAGGCAACGAAACTCTACTATCAGGTGTTCGACAACGCTGGAGCCCCAATCGAGGGACTCGGCGTCCAGACCGCCGACCTTGTTGGCAAGGCTGCCAAGGTAAGCTTCCAACTCGTGAAGGACCAGACCTACAACTTCGTCTTCTGGGCACAGACTACGGAAACCGGTTACTATACCATTGACGAAACCGAAGGTTTGAAGAAAATCACCGCTGACTACGCGACTCACAAGGACGCCAATGATGAAAACCGTGACGCATTCTTTGCTGTTGAAACCATTACCGTTTCAGGCCCTGTGGCTAAAGAAGTGAAGCTCACCCGTCCGTTCGCTCAGATTAACATCGGAACAAAAGACCAGCTCAAGGCAGGCAACGCCACAGCTCCGGCAATTGATTTCACTGGTGCGAAATCGTCAGTCACAGTGAAGGGCGTTCCGACAGTCTTTTCTCCACTTGCAGCCACTCCGGAGACGATGCTCACTGTCCCTGCAACGGTGACATTCGCATCAGCAGCAATTCCAACAGGACCGCTCAAGGTGAATGAAACGGACTATAACTACCTCGCAATGAACTATGTCTTCGCTCCTGCAGAAGGCACAGTCTGCGACCTCACCGCTGAGATTGTCCTCACCGGCCGTGAACCAATCCAGCTCAGCTCTCCGACAACTCCAATCAAGCGCAACTGGCGCACAAACATCCTCGGCAGCCTCCTCACATCAAGCGTCGACTACGATGTTGTGGTTGACCCTGTATTTGGCGGAGATGATGTTCCGCGAGAAGGATATAAAGCTGATGGCACTGTTCAGAGTCTTCCTGAAGGACCTGTTAAAGAAGGAAATGTGTGGAAAGTCAATGCTGAGAATTATCAATACACCCTTGACGGAGCATACGGAAGTATTGACGGGAAGACAATTCATTTCACAGAGAGTGTCGATGAACCAATCGTGTTCGGTCGTCCAACGAAATTCTCCGCCAGCGGAACGAAGTATATGGTCGGTGGATTTGATGCAAGTGAAGCGCATTTTAAGGAATTTGCCACTGCTGAGGAACTTGCAGCTTACAAGGCTTTGCCGGGGTGGACTCCTGTAAGTTATTACACCAGAACAATAGAAAATGTTACACTTACAGCAGATGAGGGCGTGACTATAAATGGTCTCCGGTATAACTCCGGGCATATTAACGGAACAGCAAAACCAATATACGACTATGTCCGTGATACTGGTGTTTGGTGTACTAGCTCAAATGATAGCCATTATTTCGCAGCATTTTTCAAGAATATATCGTTTGTCGGAATTACTTTTTCTGCTTATGTCAATCTTGAAAACTCACAATCTTTAACAGATTTCGATGGAATAACATTTAAGAATTGTTCCTTCTGCTCAGGAACTACACATAGTTCTCAGGAGGCCAAGATGTGCATACGAATCGGAAATTGGACAAATCCGTCTGTCCATAATTTTAAAAATTTGGTCGTTGACAATTGTTCATTCAAGGATTCTGCTCAAGGCGTGTATTGCAATGCTGTTTACGGAGTGAAAGTCATTAATTCGACATTTGAGAATTTGATTGGCCAAGCGGTCAGCTTACAAACTAGTGGTGTTTCTGAGGGATATGGGGTGTCGGAGATTTCAAACAATACTTTCAAAGATATCACTGACAGAATTATTCGTATAAACAAGCTCTCCGCTGATACAGAACTCACCATCAAAGGCAATGTTTCAACAAATTCAGGTCGTTTGAGCGACGGAAAGAGACTTGTAATGAAGGCAGAGGGACTTGAAGATGGCATTGTATATCACATTAGTGGGAACGATTGGAACGGAGGAGATGCGGTTATTGAGAATGAGGAGCTTAAGGATTACGACTGGACGAAGCACGTAGCTCAGGATAATGCCACTGTCAAACTTGAAGCCGGTACATATACTCTGCCTTCAACAGTCGGCGATGGTGTGACCATTGCAGGCCCGGCAGATGGTTCGGTTGTTATTGATATGGAAAATAAAGCTGTCAATGGCTATTCCGATGTCTCTTTTAAGAACATTTCTTTCAAGATGGGAACAGAAAACTACAAAGGATTCCAAGGCTCAGGGACCCTCAAATTTGACTCGTGCTCATTTGAAGGACTGCATTTCGGTTATGGAGCAAAAGAGATTTATACTAATTGCACATTTAATCAGTCAAGTGTAGAGTATAATATGTGGACATATGGGGCAAATGTTGACTATATAGGCTGCACATTCAAGGGTAAAGGCAAATTCCTTCATGTGTATAATGAGGGACTTGAGGCTAAGACAATAAACATCAAGAACTGCAAATTTATCAACACTGGTGACTCTGACAAACCGGCAATAAACATAAAGGGTACCTGCGGTGCAAAGGCACTTCTTTTTACTGTCAATATTGACGGATGCACAGTGGAAGGAAACTTCCCGTCAATAAATGGTGGACTTTGGCAGGTTGATAAGGCAGCTACTGCAGAAAATAATCAGGTGACAGTCAAGGTGAATGGTACTAAAGTTTACCTGAACTAATAAATAGCCTCATCCTATCTGAAGTGAAAGGCTGAGACAAACATAAAAAGTTGTATGTAAGTAACCTATAATTTTATGAAACAAACAAAGTACATTCTTGCAGCAGCGTTGGCAGTGCTGGCACTGGGCTGCAACAAGGAGCAGGTGGCCGTGGATGGCACGCCTGACGGAGAGGAAGTTGCCGTGACATTCGCTGCGGAGCTTCCGGGCACAATCACAAAGGCAATCGGTGACGGACTGACTGCAAAGAACCTTAGTGTAGCTGTTTATGACGACGCTTCCAACGCTGCGGGCACACACATCGTTGCATTGGACAAGACTGCTGTCTTTGACGCTCTCCACACAACAGTGGAATACAGCCTCGTGAAGGGCAAGACCTACCACTTCATCTTCTGGGCACAGGCAGAGGGCGCTCCATACACCTTCAATCCTGAGACCAAGAAAGTTGCGATCGACTATACGGGCGCAGCAAACGACGAGAAACGCGACGCTTTCTACGCAGTGAAGACACTCAAGGTCACCGGCCCTGCAACAGAGCCAGTCCAGCTTCACCGTCCGTTTGCGCAGGTAAACTTCGGAACCTCCGATTCTGCTGCCGCAACGGACGCCGGCGTAACTCCGACAGCGAGCCTTTTCACCGCAACAGACGCAGCGTCATCATTTGACGTCTTTGCAGGCGAAGGAACAGACCCTGTACGCATCAGCTTCACAGAGGCCACACTTCCGGCAGAGCGATTGACTCTTAAAGACGGAACGTCCTACACCTACTTGGCAATGAACTACTTCATTCCGGCAGGAAAGCTGAATGAGACTCATGTGAGCAACCTCAGCGCCACCTTCAAGGGCGCGAGCGACGACGTTGTAATCAGCGTTCCGAGCGCCAAGGTTCAGGCAAACTACCGCACGAACATCGTCGGCAACCTCCTCACCGACCAGGTGGTCTTCAATGTTGAGATTGTCCCTGCTTTCGAGGATGAGACCACCATCGACATCGAGAACATCACCACCGCAGCTGACCTCCGCACAGCTCTCGCCAACGGTCACTCAGCGAAACTCGCAGCAGACATCACCATCGACGAAACCATCTCAGTCCCTGCCGGCAAAGACGTAATCCTCGACCTCAATGGCCACGAAATCAACAACACCGAAGATTTGTGGAATGAAACGACCGGTGATTGGTCACTCGTTTCCGTAAGGGGCGGCAGTCTCACCATCAAGGGCGACGGGATCCTTAAGGCTAAAGAAAATGATTGTTTTGCTGTTGACGTTCAGGATGGTGGACACGTCATCATCGAGGACGGCGAATACATCAGCAACGTCCACGCGGTCTATGTCTGGGTAGGCACAGCTGAAATCCGTGGTGGCAAGTACAGCGTTCAGCAGAAATACCAGGATCCAGCAAAGGCCGATGAGTTTGTTCTCAACTGTTACGATGCTCACCATAGAGACGGCACGGCAAAGATTATTGTCACGGGTGGAGAATTCGTAAGCTTCAACCCTGCTGACTGCTGGGCTGAAGGCGCTCACACCAACTTCCTCGCTCCGGGCTACAAGTCGGTCAAGAACGGCAATGTCTATAGTGTCATTCTTTCTAATCTCTACACAGTTGCTTCGCAGCAGGATTTCGATGACGCAGTCACTGCCATCAATGCCTCGACGGATACGGACATCAAATTGACACTTGATGCAAATGTTGAGTGGGCAACTGGCAATGCCGGTGATGGAGCCAACACTATTTTCACCAATACGGCAGCTGTTGTGGATTTCGACCTCAATGGACATTCTGTGACGGCAACAGGAATGGGCGGTTTCAAGAGCGCTGCAAAAGTCAACTTCCACAACGGAACAATCATTGATGAGACCGCTTACTCTTCAGAAAACGGAGAAACGGCTTGGGAGTTCACCTATCTTGAGTTTGAAGGGGCAGCAATGTCGTTCAAGGGCGTTATTTTCAACAATACGGTCATGTTCTGCACAGCAATGACAACTGCAGAAGCCTGCACGTTTAAGGGTCTCTCAACTCTTGCAAGCAATAACCCTAACGAATATGCGCTCTGGATTTCTTCTTCAGCGAAACTCTTCGACTGCAAATTCATTGACCTCTATCGTGGTGTAAAGATTTTCAAAGGATATGGTGATGTCCCGTCACCATATAGTGTCGAGATTGACGGATGTGCCTTTGAAAACATCAGTAAGAAGTCTGGAGTTGTCATAAATGCAAAGACCTATGCCGGTATAGATGCATTCGACAGTGTGACAATCAGCAACTGTACTTTCAAGAATGTTCAGGCAGGTAGCCAGAGCGAGTATGTCTATGAAACGGACAACCTTGTACCGGTAACGAGCAACAATCAGCTTCTGTAGGAATAAAAAGCAGTACAACTTAAATCCGGTCCGAAGGCCTAAAACCCTTCAGACCGGATTTAAGTTTCTTGTCGTTTGTCAAGAAATGTTTTGCAAATCGAAAATCAGATTTTATATCTGCAAAAAGTTTTGGATTATCGCGCGTCCGTTGCGCCCGTCAACCAGGACCGTGAGCGGAGTGTCGAGGTGTACGGCGCGTATGAACTCCGTCTCGTGGAACGCTGGAAGGGCGTCAAGCACCGATGTGTCGCAGAGTTCATCGGGCCGGGAATATGGGTTCACGTTTATGTAGCCGGCATTTGCCGATGTCATGTTCTGGAAGAAATGCGTGCCCTGGCTCGGGTCGATGCGGAAATCTTCGAGGCTGCATTCTACGATGACTTTCGCTTCGGAGATGTCGCTCCATTGCACCGGAACCCCGAGGGACGGAACTGACGAGCCCCAGCGGCCATAGCCTATGAGGATATAATTTCGTTTCTGACGGCGCATCTCTGAGTTTAGTTCGGTGATTTCGGATGCCATCTGCCGGGTCTTCATTTTGTCGAAGGCATCTCGTTTGAGGTAGACGACATCACATATTCCCGTAATCTCACCAGGTCCTATGGCGCATCCTGACTTGAGCCAGGCATTGCTGTCGTCGGCTTTTGACCAGTCGATGTCACTGCGGAGTCCGTCGATAGAAATTGGGCGTATCTGCAGGACGCTGAAGCTCATATCCCCGTCGTCCCTGAAGTCCGCAGCAAACTCAATCTCGATATCGCATTTCACTTCCGATTTCATGAGCGAAAGCAGAGAGTCGAGGATTTCGGCGAGCGGATATGTCCTGTATTTCAAAATCTGCGCGAATGTGATGAATTTCGGGCCCTGCGGTGCTGCGGAATCGACCATACGCATATTTTCGTAGTCCCATGTCGAGACGACCTTTCGCAGCGAACGGAAATTTCCACAGTCAGCGAGCGGCAGCCTTTCGATGTTCACGGCATCGTTGACAGATGTCCTGAACTTTTCCGGCCGGAGGTTCAGGGCAAGCACCGATGTTTGAGTCTCCTTCATCGTGAGTTCCGGAGTTGAGGTCTGGAGGATGTTGCGCGGGTATTTTGGGGAGAAGCGGAGCACAGTGTCTCCGTCGACAACTGCCTTGCCGAGACCATAGGCGAGCTTCACGATGCCATCCTCTGGGGTTTCGTTACCTATCGGATAGAAGTTGACCGAACGCGCAACTCCGGAGATGGCCGGAAACCAGTAGCCGCTGTCCTCGCTTCCGCAGACTTCTTGGAGCACTATTGCCATCTTTTCTTCGGAAATCACATTGGCTGTGGAAGTTATGTAGCCTCGCGAGGAGGCGAAATAAGTGGATGCGTAGACGGACTTGATGGCCTTTGAAAGCAGGCGCAGCTGCTGGTCTTCGTTGTCCGTGTGCGGAATCATGCATGTGGAATAAACTCCCGCAAACGGCTGATAGTAAGAGTCTTCGAGTTTTGAGGATGAACGGACGGCAAGTGGGCGGCGCGTTGTACGAATGAATGCTTTCAGCGAGTCGGCGAGCTCCCGCGGAAGGGTGGATGCCACGAATTCTGAAAGTATCTCCTCGTCGGTGAGGTCGGCTCCGATGACGTATTGGAGGCCATTCTCGAGTATAAAGCGGTCGAACCAGTCTGTGGTGATGACGATGGTGCGAGGAACAGCAATCCGCACGTCCTCCCACTTGTCGTAGAGCTTGTATTTGAACAGGATGTGGTTCAGGAACGCGAGCCCGCGGGCTTTGCCGCCTAGCGAACCCTCGCCGAGCCGTGCGAAACGTATGGTGTCGTTGTAGCTGTCGTTGTCAAAGCGGGCTATGACTCCGATGCCCTGACTGAGGCGGAAATCGTGGATGAGTTTCAGGTGCAGAGCCCGGACTCTGGCGATATCCTCGTCGTCCTTGATGCGGATTGGGCGGAATTCTCCGGCAAGTCGGAACAATCCTCTCGCGTAGAGCCAGCGTGATATGTAGTTGCGGTCGGAGAGGCTCTTGAGGGCATTGTCGGGAATGGTCCGTATGATTTCCTCGAAGTCCCTGAGGTTGCGCCCTCGGGCGATGACTTCTCCGCTGTCAGGGTCGGCGGCAATGAAATCCCCGAATCCGAATTCACGGCCTATGTATTCGACGAGTTCGTGGGTGAGCGTTTTGGATGACTTGAGGATGAAGCCGGCTCCGAGACTCTCGGCTGTTTCGCGCATGCTCTCCTGTGAGGACTGCATCAGGAACGGCATTGTGGGGTCTTCATTCTGCACGAGGCGGCACAGGTCCACCCCGGCGTCGCTTTTTTCCGAGTCGGAACGGTCTCCCTTATGGAGCACGAAACCGATGTCGGAGATAACTCCGAGGAGATGGTCTCCATATTTGCGGTAGAGTTCCACTGCTTCGTCGTAGCAGGTCGCGAGCAGAATCTTCGGCCGCGAGCGTTTGCGCTGAATTTGCTGCTCCTCGTTGAGGGTGTCGCGTATGGATTCGTTGTTCTGCTGGAGGACTATCTTGTAGAGTAGCGGCAGGTAGGTGGAGTAATAGCGCACGGAGTCTTCGATTAGAAGAATGGCGCGGGCTCCCATCCCGAGTATGTCGTTGTCGGCGTTGAGCCTGTCTTCGAGCAGTTTTATGATTGCAATGATGACGTCGGTGTTGTTGTCCCGGCAGAACACGTAGTCGATGCAGGATGTGTCACGCTCGGCAATCCTCCGGTAGATTTCCTTTGAGAACGAGCAGAGCAGGACTACGGGTGTGTCAGGTGCCGTTTCCTTGACCTGACGGGAAAACTCGAAGGCATCGACTTCCCCGAGGTTGTACATCGTGATTATCAGGTCATAACCGGTCTCCCCACCGAGTTTCTCGAGGGCCTCCGTCGTTGTCTCTGCCCTTTCTATGGCCGGCGGATTGCTGAGGTTCAGTTCGGAATATTCCTTTGTGATCTTATATTCGATGTGCCCGTCCTCCTCAAGGGAGAAGCTGTCATAGCTATTGCAGACAAGGAGTATGCGCCGTATTCTTCGGGACATCAGTTTGTCTTTGCAAGGCTCTTTCATAATGTATCTGCTGTCTTGAAGTGACCTGTTGATTAGCGTGGGATGCTTAGACTAACCCTTGATCAATCATCGCGTTAGCCACCTTGATGAACCCGGCTATGTTGGCTCCCTTGACGTAGTTGATGTAGCCGTCAGGTTCGGTGCCGTATTTGAGGCATGCCTTGTGGATGTCCGACATGATTCTGTGGAGTTCGTTGTCCACCTGTTCAGCCGTCCACTGGTTGCGGATTGAATTCTGGCTCATTTCCAGGCCCGATGTGGCAACGCCGCCGGCGTTCGATGCCTTTCCAGGGGAATAGAGCAGGCGGGACTTTTGGAATACGGCGATTGCTTCCGGCCTCGTCGGCATGTTCGCTCCCTCCACGACGCAGAAGCAGCCACCCTTCACAAGAGCCTCGGCGTCATCCTCTCCGATCTCATTCTGTGTGGCGCACGGAAGCGCTATGTCGCATGCAATCTTCCATGGACGCTCTCCAGGATAATATACAGCTTCGGGATATTTTTCCGCATACTCCCGAATCCTTCCGCGCCTTACATTCTTGAGTTCAAATACATATTGCATTTTATCTTCTGTAAGTCCCTCGGCGTCATAGACAAAGCCATCGGAATCCGAAAGTGTGACGACTTTCGCCCCGAGTCTCATCGCCTTCTGTGCCGCATACTGTGCGACATTTCCCGAACCGGAGACGAGCACGGTCTTTCCCTCGAATGTTTCTCCGCGTGTCGCAAGCATCTCCTGAGCAAAGTAGCAGACGCCATAACCCGTGGCTTCCGGACGCAGACGGCTTCCACCCCAACCGAGCCCTTTCCCTGTGAGAGTGCCGGTGAACTCGTCGCGAATGCGCTTGTATTGTCCGAAGAGGTAGCCAACCTCACGTCCGCCGACACCGATGTCACCGGCCGGCACGTCAGTGTCCGGGCCGATGTGTCTCTGCAGTTCTGTCATGAAGCTTTGGCAGAAGCGCATCACCTCCGCGTCAGACTTTCCGCGCGGGCTGAAGTCGGAGCCTCCCTTCGCACCTCCCATCGGAAGGGTCGTGAGTGCGTTTTTGAAGGTCTGTTCAAAGGCGAGGAACTTCATTATGCTGAGGTTTACGCTGGCATGGAAACGGATGCCTCCCTTGTAGGGACCTATCGCGCTGTTCATCTGCACGCGGAATCCTCTGTTTATGTGAATCTCACCGCGATCGTCCGTCCACGGAACCCTAAACATGACAACGCGCTCAGGCTCGACCATTCTTTCGAGTATTTTCTGATCCATAAGGTGCGGGTATTCAACCACATAGTCGGCAACGCTCTCGACAACTTCCCTCACTGCCTGGTGAAACTCCTTTTCGCCGGGATTCTTCGCGACAAGCTCATCCATGAACTTCTCAACGTAATTCTTTGCAAATTTTTCCATATATAGCCTTTGTAATTTTTCGATGAAATCGTTATTGAGCCTTTTGTTTTATCTTCTTGAATGCGCTCGCGGACATACCATAGCGCTTCTTGAAATCCTTGTGGAAATTGGAACTGTCGTTGTAGCCTACTTTGTCGCTAACCTGCTCGATGCTCATACACGGGTTCTCTGTGAACATTCTGCATGCCTCTTCGAGCCGGAGTCCGTTTCTCCATGTCCGGAAGTCGGTTCCGAGTATGTCCTTCATATACCTGCGCAGCAGGCTTACTTCAATCCCTATTTCGAAAAGAACATCCGTGTACGACACGTCCTTCTCCATAAACTTCTTTTTGCTTATCCATTGTGACAGCTTCTCTTTGACTTCTTCTGCCGTTTCTTCGGGAATGTCGCTCTGCTGCTTAAGCTCGGTTTCACCACTGCCCTCTACTGCTGTCTGAAACTGCGAGTGCAGGGCACTTGTGATGTAAGAGTTGTCTGTGGCGTAGATTGTCATGCGCACGGCGAACAGATTGTAGGTGCAGAGGTATATCGGGACGAGCACGCAGTATCCCCAGCTTCCTACAAATAGGCAAATGAAGCACGCCAGTGCGGAAATCAGTACAAGCACGAACATCCAAAGTACCCAAATGATTCGCGGGGCATAGTCTTCTGCGTAGTATTCGCTTGTGAGCTTGACCACGCGCTTGTAGCTTTTGACGAAAATAGTGGTGTATGAGATTATCTGTACTAAGAACGCTATGCTGAGGGCGACATATACGTACGGGAAAATGTCCGGAAACTTCCAGTGTGTAAGATACATTATTGACACGAGGGCGGTTATGAACAGGGATTCCCTCACCACGCATGTTTTTGTGACACGTTCCGGATTTATGAAGACTAGCACGGTGCATGTCATAAGCAGAGCTTCGTAGGGCGCCGTCGCAAGAATTGCCATCTTGTCATAAGGATGGGTATATCCTACGATGAAACACAGAAAATTGAGGGTCGCCAACAGAAAGCCGGCAACGGCGAATATGGTGCGGGCATTGCGGAATTTTTCCAATTCAGGTCGTTTAGGTATTCTCAACGCAACAATCGTTATAGACAGCGCTGCAATCACTCCCGATGCCAACAGCATCAAGTTTCTATATATTTCCTCCATTCTTTCTTTCTTTCTGTTCTCGGGTATAAGCATGTAAAAATAGGTAAAATTTCCGGTATTTTATCAAATACCGATGGTTTTTCGTTAAAAATAGTTCGAGTTTACCTCCAAAACTCTACTTTCGCATCCGAAAACTGATTCTGACCAATTATTATAAATAACGAACGGAGCGCGCATCGCTATTGATGCAGTTCCGTTCTAAGTTGAGGTTACAGAATAGAAAACTGTTTAAAATTTAGTTCAATTGTGTGGTAAGTTTAAACGGATTTTAAAACAGACAAGCCTTTGTCTGATACGATTCTGACCAAAATGTTAGACACTTAACCTTAAAAACACGCGTTTTGTATGTTTACAGGCAGCGGCCTCCAGTGATGGACGTCGCTGCCGTAATTTTGAAGACCATCTATCTCATTTCCCGGACGGTGTAGTCGAGGGACTGAGCAAAACGCGGGTTGTATTCCGCGTTTTTCGTATATATGCATAAAACCTTTGGCAGCGGTTTGGGGTAGGTATTTGTTTACCGTCGCAACAGCTCGCCTATTGCAAGATGGCACTATGCGAAAGTGAATCAGCTCAATGTAAAAATGTCCCATCGGAAATACATCGGATAACTGTCAAGTCTATAAAATTCACTACCTTTGTAATATTACAACATACGAAAAGTATGGGATGTTAAAATGCAATGAAACAGATATGGACAAGTCAATAAGCATATTAGACAAAGACTATTTGCAGTGGGTGCAGGAACTCTGCAAGCGTTATCAACGCTGCCAAATAAAAGCCGCAGTAAAGGTCAATCAAGAAATGCTTCGTTTCTATTGGGAACTGGGACGAGACATCATAGAGATGGATATTGAGAAAAAATGGGGCGAAAAAGTAATTAGAACATTATCCGCAGATTTAAAACGAGAGATTCCGAATGCTACCGGCTTCTCTCGCACTAATTTATACTATATCAGGAGTTTCTACTGTTTATATTCAGAACTTAATGCAATTGTCCCCCAGATTGAGGGACAATTATCGTCCCACTCCAAGAAATCAATTGTCCCCCAACTTGGGGGACAATCTCACTCATCAGTAGTCAGTCTGATGGAAGAAGATATATTCGCGTTACCATGGGGGCATCATAAATTGCTGATAGACAAATGTTCCAACAATAGAGACAAAGCATTGTTTTATGTAAACCTATCACTTAAAAACGGCTGGAGTCGAGCGGTTCTGCTTAATGTCCTTGATACAAACTTATACGAAAGAAGCGGTAAAGCGGTAACTAATTTCAATTGCACACTACCAGCTGGAGACAGCGATCTGGCACAAGAGATGACTAAAGACCCTTATTGCTTCGATTTTACAGGATTACGAGAGAGATACAATGAGCGCCAATTAAAAGATGCTCTTATCGCAAATCTTGAGAAATTTCTATTGGAACTGGGAACCGGATTTGCCTATATGGGTCGAGAGTTTAGGCTTGAAATAGGAGGAGAAGAACAATTTTTGGATATGTTGTTTTATAATATTCGTCTTCGTTGCTATGTAGTTATAGAAGTTAAGACTGTTGCTTTTCAAGCTTCTCATATTGGGCAGTTAGGAGCATATGTTGTTGCTGTCGATCATCTCTTAAGAAAAGAAAGTGACAACAAGACTATCGGCTTGCTTGTTTGCAAAACGAAGAACAATGTGTTCGCCCAGTATGCATTGGAGTCAAGCAACCAGCCGCTTGGCATTTCTGAGTATGAACTGTCAAAATTATATCCCGAAAAGGTTGAAGGCACCATTCCTTCCATCGAAGAAATTGAGGCGAAATTAGGAGAATAATGTAATGAAGAATATGGATAGAGAGGCTCCTTTGTGGACATTCGGTTTCAATTATTGATTTATTACATATGAAACATTTATATTCTTTCAAACATTATGTCATACTCGCACTCGCCATACTTGTGGTTGTCTGTGGCTGCGGAAACGGGGATTCTGTGGAGAAACTGCGGATGGAATGTCCGTCTGGGGTTGTCACGGATTCTACGAGATTGGTGCTTTATGACTCATACACATTGATGTATAATCTCAACAAATTGAATCCTCAGTGGGTGGCGTGGGAACTGACAGCGGAGGAGACTGATGGTGATATTTCAAGAGACGGCAATGCCACGGGAGCCAAATCCTATCGTTTTCAGGTGGATATGAATCTTCCATTCCTTCAGGCTGACAATAACGATTATAGAAATTCCGGTTATGACCGTGGACATATGGCTCCGGCAGCTGATATGAAATGGAGTGTGCAGTCGATGAATGATTGTTTCTATTATGTGAACTGCTGTCCGCAAAACCACAATCTCAACGGAGGTGTTTGGAAATCTTTGGAGGAGAAATGCCGTGCTTTGGCAAAGAATTATGGCTGTGTGTGGATTTGCTGCGGGCCGATTTTCTATGGGCAACCAAAGGAGTATATCGGGCCTCATAATGTTGCGGTTCCGGACGCATTTTTCAAGGTGATGATGGTCTATGTTGACTCTGCCTACCACGGAATCGGTTTCATCTGCGAGAATAGACCTGGCAAGCAACCGCTAGAGAATTTTGTCTGGACGATTGCCGAGATTGAGGAGATTACGGGTCTCAATTTCTTCAATGCGCTGAAATCCGAAGAGTCGCTCTCTGTAAAGTCTTCAGTTGATCTTGACCTCTGGTTCGGCAGACAATAAATCCATTGTTTTCTGTCTTATCTCCACTATGCGAAAGTGAATAAGGTCAATGTAAAAAGGAAGTGGTATAAAAAGCCCACGTGTTTATCGCGATAAACAATTTTACCCAAGAATTTGTTTATCCCGATAAACACTTTTATATTTGCAAAAAATCAATCGTTTATGGAAAAGCGTGTCCATCGATAGGGTGACACTTCTGAAATACCTGAAATGCCTGGATGAGGCGAAACTTCTCCGCTGCCTCTACACGGAGCTTGACAAAATTACGGATCTGCAGAAGCCGGACAAACTTCTGATGGACAACACCAATCTGCTCTACACTTTTTCAGAGACAGAACCTGAAAAAGGAACAGTACGAGAAACGTTTTTCTGCAACCAGCTCAGTTCCGCCGGGCATGTGGTAGAATACGGAGGCATCAAGACCGGTGATTTCCGGATAGACAAGAAGACCGTCATCGAAGTGGGCGGACAAGGAAAGGACTGGTCGCAAATAGGCGGTGAAGACCTCACCGGTGCCGCGCTCGCTGTTGACGACATCGAACTCGCGTCTGGGAAAAGATTCCGCTCTGGGCTTTCGGCTGCCTGTATTAAGGCGCTCAAAGTATGCGGATATTGACAGTTCCTCATTCCTGATGCGTTCTACATGACTCCGTTGCTGTAGAGTGAAGGCGATTCATGACAAATTCCCGAATAAATAAAACCGGACGACCATTGATTCGAATCAAAAAAA
>SAMEA104315422__coassemble_535_pt1 | contig 16871 bp, 7 predicted proteins | sample SAMEA104315422__metabat2_high_PE_007 | metagenome-assembled genome bin SAMEA104315422 (sample SAMEA104315422) | gut metagenome | biome: Monkey gut; feature: monkey-associated habitat; material: faeces | place: China | collected 2013 | reverse complement strand
CATACGCCGCTGCCTCGGGGCCGGCGTGGATTTCATTACGACAAACGAACCTGAGCTGACGCGCCGGATAATGAAGGAACTGGGCATCCGGGAGCGTAGGTAAGAGTTTTTGCGCGAAAATTTGTGTACTTTGCGTGAAAACTATTGACGCAAGACGTGGCGTTTCTCTATCTTTGCAGATAACCAAATTGTAATGCTAAGATGAAGAATCGCAAAATACTCCTGATCTGCGCATCGCTGGCTCTTTTCTGCCTTGCAACTGGCTCTGCGGCTGCTTCTGAACCAAATGCCGCCCCACGAAAATCCTCTCTCGGCAAGATTCGTATCGAGTGGGAAGACGCAAAACTTCTTGCACCCGGAGGGTATGCGCGTGTGCATCGCCTGAATGATGGACGCTATATGGCAGTCTATTCCCGTGGTGGAAACGGATGCTTCAAAATCTGTGCAAACGGATGGAGCGGATGGACGCCACAACGGGTGGCAATAGACCACGACAGCTATAGGGCTCCCGCCAAGGTTGTTGTTTCCAATGCCGAGTTCGCACAGCTCAGCGCGAGCAACCCTCATCATCCGGGACGTATCATCTATGCGGTAAACATCCGACCGGCTGAGAACCGTAGTTCACACACGCCATATACCATAGCAATCTCCACCTCTGACGATGCCGGCGAGACATGGAGTGGTGTCCGTGACATCTACAAATCCAAGGTCTGGGACAAGGACGTTCTGCGCGGATGCTATGAGCCATGTGTGCTCGAACTTCCGGACGGGACGGTGCAGGTCTATTTTGCTGACGAGACTCCCTACTATGAAAGGCGTCTGCCTTATCAGAACATTTCCGTCGTTGAGTCAAAGGACGGTGGCGACACCTGGGGACCGGCACGCATAGTCTGCTACAACGAGAAGTTTCGTGACGGAATGCCTGTGGCGATGATTTACGGGGACTGGATTTATGTCGCGATTGAGGCCAACGGCCAGAACATTAAGTTTCATCCGCAGATTGTCTGCACAAAAATTGCCGACAACTGGAAAACACCAGTCTATGGCGCATCAGCCAACCGTTTCGACCCGTTCCGCACATCAATGGAAAGCGCCTACATCTATGCTGGTGCTCCTTATCTAATCCGAACCGACAATTATTTCGTCCTCTGCTACCAATCGTCCGAGGGCGCTCTTGAGCCGACGACGAAAAACTCCGTGATGGAGTTGGCCGTGTGCCGCATTGACGAGATGAAGGGACATGAATTCCTCACTATGAGAGAGCGCATACGTCCTTTCGACATTGACCAGACACGAGACAATGGCCTATGGAACTCTCTCTGTGACCTCGGTAATGACACCATTCTGGCAGTCACGCAACTCAGCGGCAACATATATATAAGGAAAGGAAAGATTGTCACGGAGTGAGCAAGGCATCATAAATATCCCTCTTCTTCGCGGGTGCCTGAAACTCTGTGGAGTTTGTGTCAGCTCTGGCACCTGCGGGAACGGGATCTCATAGGTAAATCGTGATGAAGGCAAGGACCATCATAAAGACTCTTGTGGCGACGCTGCTGGCTGTAGCATTGCCGGAAACGGTGTGTGGAAGTACTGGACATTATAAATTCACCCACTTGACCACTACGAACAGCGGCCTGTCCTACGACGGAGTGAGCCGCATCATGCAGGATTCGCGGGGCTTTATCTGGATTGGAACATATCATGGGCTTAATCGCTACGACGGGAGGCGTTTCGATGTCTTTACGGCCGCCGATCTCGGACTCACGACCGACTACATCAACTGTTTCGCCGAAGACCGTGACGGGAATATCTGGGTTGGCACTGACAATGGTGTGAGCTGCTACAACTATGTCCTCGACCGCTTTGAACCTCTCACCCGCGCAAGCGACAGTGGGGAAACCATCCGCAACAAGGTGACCTTCATCACCTCGGATGGTGATAGGCAGATGTGGATGCTCGTAAACGATCAGGGCGTGTTTGCTTATGATACGAAATATTCCCACCTTCACCACATAAGTTATGACAGTCTTGGAGTTTCCGGATTCAGAAAGATGCTCGTCTCCAGTCACAGCGGCGTGTGGCTCTCCCGCTATCATTCCGCCCTCTACCATTCACCTTCTGGACTTCGGGACAGTGGCGTGATCGACCCTTTCCCGGACGGTGGCTGGTTCGCCGGTGATGAAATCGAAGGCATATACGAGGGCGCTGACGGACAGGTCTATGTGGCGAGCACGCTTCGAGGAATCAGCGAGATAGACCCGGTGTCCGGCTCAATACGCGGTCTTTTTCGTCTGCCTGAGGGCACCGTTCTGCTCGACAGCTTCTTTGAGAGGCAGAGGTGGCTCTGGCTTACGACGACCGCCGGCGTATGGAGATACGACCTTATGGGAACAGGCGTCCGTCGGATTGAAAGAGACGCGTCAGACCGATTCTCCCTTTCCGGGAACTATGTCACCTGCGCTTTCGTCGATGACGGCGGTGGCGTGTGGCTCGGCACCAAGGACGGCGGGGTCAACTGGTCCGGACTCGCACAGACTAACTTTCGCAAGCATTATACGGCTTCCGGAGTGTCGCTTGAGGGCTGTATCGTGAGCGGTTTTGCTGAAGAGTCCACGTCGAAGGTCTGGGTATCGACCGAACAGGCAGGGTTACTTCTCTGGAATCCCGAAACCTCCGATGTGCAACGTGTCTCCACGCCAGGCATTCCGACTATGGTCTTCTCTCCGTGCATTGATGGTAACTATCTTTGGTTCGGCTCGTTGCATGGCCTCTACAGGCTGGACACTCGGACCCATACCCTGAAATCCTACGGCGTTCTCCGAAAAAAGAGCGGCCGCAACGACCACAAGGTTTATCTTGTGCACAGGACCAGAAGCGGGGACATTTACGCAGGGACTACACTCGGACTTTTTGAGTATGATAGGGGAAATGACCGTTTCGAGGATACGGGGACATTCGATGGAGTGTTCGTGACTTCGATGGACGAAGATGCTAAGGGAAACCTGTGGCTTTCGTCTTTCGCGTCGGGAATATATCGCTGGAATCCTTTGAATGGTGAAATCCTCTACCTTTCGTATGGCGACGGGCTTCCGGACAACAAAGTGGCGTCCGTTCGTGTCGATGCCGGCGGACGTGTTTGGGCTATAGGGTTCAGTCACGGATTTTCCGAATATATCCCCGAAACCGGCAAATTCTCGACTTACAACAGCTCGCGCTTTCCGTCTCTTCCGTCGGACGTGTTTTTCCGTGGTGTCGAGGACAGGAGCGGCTGCCTTTGGCTGGCCTCCGATTCGGGTCTCGTCCAGTTCAATCCGGAAACCTACGGTCTGCGTCTCTACACGGAAATAGAGGGACTGCTTGACACCAAACTCACCAACAGCGCCCTAAGGCTCTCCTCCGGTGAACTCTGCTTTGGCTCCGACAACGGATTCATAAGTTTCTCCCCGAAAAGGCTGCGCACTGGCGGGCATCCCGACATCATCATCTCGCGTCTTCATGTCGGCGACGCGGCCGTTACGACCGATGACAACCTCGACCTGTTGGATGACATAAGGCTCGATTATGACCAGAATTCCTTTGGTTTCGACTTTTCCGTTCCGGATATGTCCGCGGCATCTTCATCGTGGCTCCAGTGTCGTCTGAAGGGGTATGACTCGCAGTGGAGGGATATTTCCGTGTCGCGCTCGGCGTTCTGGTATAGTGTCCCGGCGGGCACATATACCCTCGAACTCCGTTCATCAATTTCCTCGTCCGAATGGAATGAAGCTCATTTACCTCTGAAAATCGTCATCAGACCTCCATTCTGGGCCTCCTCTTGGGGCATCACCCTGATTGTATTCATCGTGCTCCTGTTTGTGGCCGCGGTTTTCCTCGTGGTGCGCCACAATGCCGAGCGCAAGAGCCGCCAGATGGAAATTGACTACCGTCGTTCGAAGGAGGAAGAGGTTTTCCGCGAGAAGATAAACACTGTCTCGCAGATTGTGGGACTGCCGAAAAAGGACCAGGACTTCCTTGCCGAGTTTGACGGCATTGTCCGGGAGAATCTTTCCAATGCATTGCTTTCCAATGAGATAATCGCCGAGAAGATGGCCGTCAGCCCTTCAACCCTTGTACGCCGCATCCGTCGTCTTCTGGACACGTCTCCGAACAACTATGTCCGAAATCTCCGCCTTGTCGTGGCCGCCGAGATGCTGCGCGAGCCTCACGGCAACAACATTTCGGAGATATGCTATGCGGTGGGATTCTCGAATGTCTCCTATTTCGCAAAATGTTTTAGGGAAATGTACGGAAAGACACCGACTGTCTTTGCCGAGGAAATGAGGGGGAAGGAAAGCGCTCCGGCGGAAACATGATGCCCGTGGTGATGCAACTGATTTGAATCATAAAATAGTAATGCAAATAACTGATAATCAAGAAAAATATGAGAAGTAAACTTTCGTCTGCCTTTGCTGCGTTGATTCTTCACGCGGTCGCATTGGCCGCCGTTCTTTTGACAGTCTCCGGCTGTGAGAAATCCGGGGACGGCTCTCTTCCGAAGCCCGAACCGACTGTAGAAGAGAATGTGAGCCTAAGCCTCGGTAGCGGGACAATCACTAAGACCATTCTTGGAGAGCCTGACGGTTCTTCCTATCCTGTCTATTGGTGTGAGGGCGACCGCATTGCCGTGAACGGAAAGCGTTCCGAACCTCTTCACGGGATTGGAGATAAGGTCACAGACGCGACATTCAGCGTGTTCGGAGTCAGCGCCCCTTATGGCGTGGTCTATCCTAGCTGGATTTGCGGGGCAATGGACGAAAATGTAGCCGAAATCACTATCCAGACAGTTCAGAGATGGATTCCGGGCTCTTTTAGCAACGGTTCCGCCGTGCTCTACGGACGTTCGGATTCCAAGGATTTCACGCTCACCAATCTCTGCGGAGTGGTGAGGATTCCGGTGGATTTCGGGAAATATGAGATTGCCGACATCACGCTCACAAGCCTTGGAGAGCCGCTTGCAGGAAAGTTCGATTTGAGTCTCGCGGACGGAAAATTGACTGCGGTTGATGCCGGGCAGAGCATCTCGCTTTCATTGCCGGAAGGTGGATTTGCCGCAGGCTATGGCGACGGCCCGGATTCGGATGCCGCATCGATTGAGGGAGGTTCCAAGGCAGTTGAACTGAACTTCTGCGTGCCGGCTGGGGTATATGCCGAGGGTTTCAACCTTACGATTACCGAGAAATACGGACGCAAGATGGTTATCGAGATGCGCGAAAATACGGCGGTGAGTTCCGGCGTCATAGTCGGCTGGACGGAGCAGACATTCGTGCCGAGCGGTGCGCTGATAATCACCGACCCTGAGTCGTGGAACACTTTCGCAGCCGCAGTGAACGCCGGGGACTATTCTCAGTGGAAAAATCCGGAAAGCGGTGAAGTTTCCATCGTCGCTAACGTCACTTCCACCGATGATCTCGTCCAGATTGAAAACTGGGACGGCGTTCTGAACGGCGGAGGTTACACAATCACCCGCAATTCCATTTCAAAGCCGCTCATCAAAAGCATCACGGAGACAGGAGTCGTGAAGAACCTCAAACTTGGAGGACTGCGCACAAACCCGGGTGCCAATTCGAGCGCCACTCTTGCGGCTACCAACCTCGGACTTGTTGAGAACTGCGAAAACAGAGCTGGGTTGAGTGTTACCGTCGATGCTGCCTTACATTTCTGCGGCCTTGTCGAGGCAAACGGAGGAGTGATGCGTGACTGCACCAATAGTGCTGACTTCGAGATAAACCTGCCCTTCTCTGCAAATCATGAATTTATGGGAGGTGGTCTCGCATTTCGCCCTGATGCAAAGGGGGCGGACGGCACAACCAGACTCGGAACATTCGAGGGCTGTCGCAACACCGGCAACATAACAGTGAAGAAAGAGGCCACGGCTGCTTCTGACCTTTACAAATGTGCTGTGGGAGGTATTCTGGCCTCCGCATATGGCGGTACGGCTGAATCATTTGTCACGCTGAAGAATTGTGCGAATGATGGTAATATCACTGTTTGGGAAAACACTTTCAAGAACAGTGGAGCGCAAGGAGCTTACTCAATCGGCGGTATTATCGGCCGTATTGCCCCTCTTTCAGGAAATACATCTTGCAGTTTTGTTAATCCGACTCCAGGTGCCGCAGTAGGTTTCTATGCTGAAATCATTGGCTGCTCCAACTCCGGGACAATCGATGTGTGCAGTTCCATCGACAGCGGTGCTTCTTCTGGAATGTCCGGCGCGAGACAATGCTATGTCGGTGGAATTGCCGGCATCGTCGTAGGACTTTCTGCAAAGCCTGCTAAGATTGACGGCTGCACCAACACAGGCAGGATTCTCGCGGGCGGAACACTTAAGCCATGCTCGCTTGTCGGTGGAATACTCGGCGGAACAGCATTCTCCGAAATCTCCTCATGCACGAACAACGGCTCATTCGGCTTCACAGCCAACACCTTGGCAAAACCACAGGCGCAGATTGGCTCAGTCGGAGGCATCGTGGCTCACATTCTTAAAGTTACCCCTGTGCCGACAATAAAAGGCTGCATGTCGACGGCTGTGCTTCCAAAGGAGGCGGTTGCCGGATGCTCCGGCGAGATTTACGCTACCGGAAACAAGCCTACCATCGAATGATCGGAAGATTCCCCAAAAAACAACAGACGTTTTCAATGAAACAAGAATATATGAAAAGGATACTTATTCTGACTCTCCTCGTCCTTTCCACAACCACTGCCGCCTTTGCCCAGAAAGTGACGGTCAGCGGAACGGTGAAGGACAGCGACGGCAATCCTCTGCCGGGAGTCTATGTGCTTGATAAACAGGCCAAGGCCAAGGGTACTGCCACCGACGTTGACGGAAAGTACGAGCTCAGTGTTGCCTCCGAAGGCTTCATCGAGTTCAGTTGTCTCGGTTTCGAATCCCTGCTTGAACCGGTGAACGGACGCGCGAAGATTGATGTCGTGCTCAAATCCGAGGCCGCGAAACTTGACGACGTGGTGGTAATCGCCTATGGTACAGCGAAAAAGTCCGACCTTACAGGAGCCGTGGCCGTTGTCGACATGAAGTCGCTCGGTGATGTGCCGGCATCCTCCGTCAGCTCCGCGCTCCAAGGGCGTATTGCAGGAATGGACATGATGTCCTCTACCGGAGAACCCGGCGCCGAGGCTTCCATCCAGATCCGCGGAGCGCGGTCCATCAGCGCTGGAAATGCGCCTCTTATCGTCGTCGATGGCGTGATTGACGCAGTCTCCGACCTCAATGAAATCAACCCTTCGGACATCAAGAGCATATCCGTCCTCAAGGATGTCTCTTCCACATCGCTCTACGGATCACGCGGAGCGAACGGAGTCATACTCATAACCACGGAACGCGAGACCTCAAGGAATTTCACGGCATCACTCAAGGCTGCTGCCGGCGTTTCACGGATTATGGGCTCGCTCGACTTGATGGATGCTTCCGAGTTCGCGACCTACTGTAACATGACGCACTACATCTCCGACTACATGAGCGGAAAGGAAACTCCATCGCGTAATTTTTACTTCTCCGACGAGGAAATAGCCGCGAAGGGCAAGGGTACGGACTGGATTGATGCGCTATCGCAGACCGGTGTGTATCAAGATTATACCTTCTCTGCTCAGGGTGGGACCAACATCACCCGCGCCTCCGCATCCTTCGGCTACCACAACGAGAGGGGAGTGGTCGTGGGATCCGGGTTCAGACGCATCAGCGGAAGGGTAAGCGTGGAGACTCAGCCTCTAAAATGGCTCCGCGCCGGCGTTCGTCTCTACTACGCCGACCGCAGCACCGACAAGTCCAGCGCATCCATCACCGGAACCAGCAGTACGGCCGCAATCTATCTTAGCCCGCTTCTGGGAATTAATGACACATGGAACACCTTCGGCTCCGAATACGCCTCCGGAGGCTCGCCGTTCAACAACCCCTACATTTGCGCAAAACAGATTAGCAACGATGTCCGCCAGACCAACTTGAACCTGCTTCCGTGGGTGAGACTCATCTTCAACCGCTACGCCTCCTTCGTCAGTAAGTTCTCCTTCACGACTGACGGTTACAAGTCCCTGCGCTATGCCCCGTCGACGCTTCCCGTCGCACAGCGTAACCTCACCGGAGGAACAGCTACGGCGATAAACCAAGACCGTCAGGTTTTCCTCAGCGAGAACACCTTCACCTACGACCGCACCTTCTCGCGCCGTCACACCTTGAACCTTCTCGCGGGATTCACGGCCGAGCGCACAAATATCGACTACCGCTACTTCTACGGTGAGGGCTACATGGACGATAACGTCACCTACAAAAACCTCGGCGGATTGCTCGATGACCGCAATACCACCAATCGCAGCTACGAGAACATCAAGACCTCCATGTCCGTCCTCGCCCGCGTGAACTATGACTATCTCAAGAAATACTATGTCACTCTCACCATGCGTGCCGATGGAGCATCGAACTTCGCCGACAATCGCAAGTGGGGAATATTCCCTGCAGCCGCCCTCAGGTGGAACATCAGCCGCGAAGATTTCCTTGCAGGAGTGTCGTGGCTTGACGACCTTTCACTCAGAGCAAGCGTCGGACGCAGCGGAAACGATGCCATAGGCTCGTATATGTCCAAATCCACCCTCACCTCGGACAAGGGAGTGTGGATGCTCGGAGACTATAGGCCGCTGGCATATTACGACACGCGCCTGAGCAACGGGAACCTCACGTGGGAAACGACGGACTCCTATAACATAGGACTCAATTTCTCGGCGTTCGGCGAAAGGCTCAATCTCGAAGTCGATGCCTACGAATCGAGGACATCGGACCTTCTACTCGCGATGAAGACGAACCAGAGCACGGGATATGACACATATTTCACGAATATGGGAAACACCCGCAACCGTGGAATCGAGGTCGCCCTCACCACCCGCAACATCGTCACGCGCAAATTCTCGTGGAGCACGATGTTCACGATTTCGCACAACGACCAACTCGTTCTCGATGCCGGAGAGGACCGTCTCGTGCCGACATATTCCAACTTCCGTAACCTCACCCAGCCTCTCTACGGCTACCGCGCCGGCTATCCTGTGAACTCCCTTTGGGGCTATCAGTACGCAGGTGTATGGCATAGTCAGGACGAGATTGACAGAAACAAGATTTCCAAGACTTATGTCAGTTCGGGTACGGAACAGCTCGGAATCTGCCGCTATGTGGATCAGAACAATGACGGGCTGCTCGATCAAAATGACCTTGTCTATCAGGGAAACGCCGATCCTGTGGTCTATGGCGGACTTCAGAACACCTTCACTCTCGGTAACCTGTCCCTCAAGGTCTATGCGACTTATTCCTTCGGAGGAAAGATTTACAACATCAGCGAAATCCTCGCCGGGAGCGGCTCAAGGGCCTATAACAAGTATCGCTATATGCTTGATGCGTGGGATCCGGAGCTGAATCCGGACTCCAACATTCCGCGTGCCGGCAAGGAGGACTACAACGCGAGTGACCGCATTATTTACGACGCTTCGTACATACGCCTCAAGGAGGTTTCGCTCAGCTACCGTTTCAACATCGCGAAGAAATGGTGCAAGAGCATCGTGGTGGGCGCGAGCGGCGAGAACCTGCTGCTGTGGAAGCGCTACAACGGCTTTGATCCGGATGTTTCCACCAGTGCGACCACAAGAAGGATCGACAACGGCGCCTTCCCGCGCCCGAGGACATTCGTGATTAATCTTCAGATGAACTTTTAGTCTCGGGAGGACATGGATATGAAAAAGATAATATATATTGCCTTGATATGCTTCGGTGCGGTCTCATGCTCACTGAAGGAAAAGATTACCTCCTACACCGAGGGTGACAAGTACTACCGCAGCGTAGAGCAGATAAAGACGGGACTGAATGCCTGCTATTCTCCGCTTCGTCTGATTTACACGAATATGGGATTCTGGGAGATGTGCGAGTGCGACACAGACCTGATGTTCCTGAACGTCGACAACCAGATTGACGCAGTGTGTGACATCGCTCCGGCACGCCCGGGCGCGGCATCGCTCGTCTGGCAGAGGGGCTATCAGGGAGTTTCCCGCACCAACTCCATGGTCTTTTACATCGACAGGGCCGTGGCTGAAGGTTATGTCACCACTGAGGAGGCCGCCCCGCTCTATGCCGAGTGTGCCGTTCTCCGTTCGTTCTATTGGTATCTTCTGACAGCCACTTTCGGTGACGTGCCTTTCTACACCGAGCGCGTGACCGAGGACAATAGGGCTGCGATCGTGAGACTCCCGAGAATGTCCGCTGCCGCCACCCGCTCGTTCTGCATCTCGGAACTTCGAGCAAATCTTCCGGCACTTGAGGCACGCAGGAGCTACGATTCCGGCACAGACTATCGTATGGGCCGCGCTCTCGGTCTCATGCTCGGAGGCCGTCTCTGTCTGTGGAACAAGGACTGGAACGGGGCAGTGGAGTTCTTCGGGCAGCTTGAGGGGATTTACGGTGAGCTTTCGCAGTATCCTCTCACTGACGTGCCTTTTAGCGTAAAGTACAGTCGGGAGTCCATCTGGGAGGTTCCGAACACATACGAGCCGAACGGACTTCAAATTGTTGGTACGCTCGCGAGCTGGACAACTCCACTTCGCGCCCAGAACATCGTGAGTGACGAGTTCGCGCAGGAGGAAATCATCTCCGACATCTATTACGGCATCGGCATTCCGGAACTCGGAGCGCACTCGCAGACCTACACCTCGGCGCGTCCTACCCCGTATCTGTGTCAGAACCTGCTTCCATACGCATCCCCTGACCTTCGTTCCGGCGAGTATTCCAACGGGGCGGATAAAGCCCGTGGCGGCTCCGGCAACCTTGCATGGCGCTGGTACGGCTATGACCCGGACGATGTCGGACGAGTCGGCGAGAAAGAAGTGATGTTCTTCGGTCTCCGAAGGGACGACGGCTCATGGAACAGGATGACCTCCGCGAGCACCCCGTGGCTCGGCAACAAGTTCTGGTGTCCGGACATGCGCAGCACACGCGATGCGAACAACTACAAGATTTTTCGCTATGCCGGAGCGGTTCTCGGCCTTGCCGAGGCGCAGCTGATGCTCGGGAATACCTCTGAGGCTCTTAACTATCTGAATATGACTCGCAGCCGTGCCGGACTTCCGGACCTCACGCTCGCTGATGTGGGGGGCAACACGGACCTACTCATGGAGGAAATCCGTCGCGAGTGCGCCAAGGAACTTCTCGGTGAGTACAATCGTAAGTTCGACCTCGTCCGCTGGGGCATCTGGTATGAGCGCACCTCGCAGTACAACACCGGAGCTCTCATCAGTCACAATGTCCGTCCGTGCAACCGCTACTGGCCTATTCCTGCCGACCAGGTTGCTGCGTCCGGCGGGGTGCTGACTAATATAGAGTACGGAGAGTAATGGACGGGGCGAATAAAAAGCGGTCTGCATCCCATCTTTTTCTTCATCCCCTTTGGCTAAGTTTTTTTTCTTAAGTCATTTTGACTGAGTAAATTGAATGGATAAAATTTTATGATTGAGTATGAATAAGATAATAAGAATATCACTGGCTTTTGCGGCGCTCCTGTTGATTCTCGCGGCCTGCGGACGGCAGCCGGAATTCATCGAGGTGACGGAACTCGGATGCGCGGCTCCTGAAATTGTTGTCGATGCGGTCGAGGGGAGCGCGTCCTATGTCGTCATCGCATCATCCGAAGTGACAGCCGAAATAATCGCCGGCGGCGACTGGGCATCCCTCTCCACATCACGCTGGACCGGAGACAACGAAATAGAGGTCAGCTTCAGCGCAAACCCCGGACGCGAGCGCAAGGCTGACATCCGTCTCACCAGCGGCCGGCGCGAGATTCTCCTGAGCCTCATTCAGGGCGGTGCCGAGGACGCGACCTTCCATTTCACCGAAAGGAACGTCACCGTCCCGTTTGAAAACGGAGCGCAGACGGCCCGGTTCGAGACCGTCATCCCGGTCGAGGAAATCAGCGGCAGCGTCATCTATCCCGACGGCGGTGACTGGATTGAGGAACCCCTCGCCAAGGTAACATCCGACGGCACATTCATTTATGCCGTGCGCGAAAACCTCGGCGACACTCCACGCACTGCCATCATCGAGCTCACCTCTACCGACAATGTCGGCCGCGCCCTCACGGCACGGCTCTATGTCACCCAGGGCACGCGCGGCGACGTCAAGACCGTTCCGCTCACGGTCGGCGGACTCCGCTCCCTTGCGTTCGACGAGGCTGATCCGGACGGCAGCGACCTCGACGCCGACGGCATAATCCTGAAACCATACGCCCTCACCGGACGTGTCATCAGCGACAACTCCGAAGGCAACGCCGCCCCGAACGGGAATATGTCCGTAATCATCCAGGACCTCACCCTCGCCGGCAGGACAGTATATCTCCAGAGCGCGGAAGAAGGCGAATCATACGGCGTCAAGCTCATTTTTGACTCGGAGGACGCGCTCTCGCTCAAGAGATACGACCTCGCGACGGTTTCGCTGAGGGGCAGGAAACTCGTCCGTCACACAAACCCGGAGCACTACACTGTCGAGGGGCTCAAGGCCTACGACATAATTTCCGCGGCTTCCGGCAGCGAATCCGACGTCACGCCTCGGGCAAAGTCCATCAAAGAACTCACCGACAGTGACATAAACACCCTCGTGACGCTCACCGGCTGCGAGATTCCGCTTTCTAAGGGCGCGTTCGTCCCGATTGACAACACCCGCAGCAGCATAATCAACAAGTACCCGATGCCGCTTCTCGACAAGACCGGCAGCACGATTTACCTCCTGACCAACACCACCGCCGCATGGGCGCGTGACGGCAAGGGACTTCCGCAGGGCAGCGGCAGCGTGAGCGGAATCATCGTGAACGAGACCTGCGACAACTTCGAGTGGAACGGCACGGAGGCCGTCTCAGACACCCGTCTTGAGGACTATGTGACCGGACTCGGCAACATAGGCCGCTACCAGATTCGTCCGCAGCTGCGCGGCGACATCGCCCTCGACGGCGAGCCGTTCTCAGCCGTTCTCTGCGAGTGGACCAGCTATGCCGACGTGCTTAACAAGCCGGGTCTGAGCTACTCGCGGCCGGCAGAATGGGAAATATCCCCAAGCCAAGACTGGAGCTCTCTCGGACCTCTTTCCGGCACAGCCTCCGGAATTGTCCCTCAGTCTGACGCCCCTGCCTGGTTTGCCGCTAAATGGTTTTCAGGCAACCATGCGGACCCTAAACTCGATGACTACTACTGGCAGATTGAGTTCTCCACGGCCGAGCTTACGGCAGCCAATGCCCCTCTTTCGGTGCAGGTTGCTGCATTCAATACGGTAGGTGCCGATGTAGGCGCACCGCGCTATTGGTGGCTGAAATACTCGACCGACGGCGAAACCTGGCATACGCTCACCGCCGACTCCTACACTGGAGCTTTCGTTCAGCATACATCAGTCGGCACCGAATGGACCTACACCGTTCCCGACTATCCGAAGAACGGATTCTACCGCCAGTATCACTGTCCTGGCGCGAAGAACATGTCATTCACCCTACCTGTCACTGCCGACCTTTTCGGCAAGGAAACGGTGTATATCCGTCTCATTCCGGCGAAGGACATTTCCGGCTACGACGGCGTGCTCCCGATTTCCTACGACGGGACGACCATCCAGAATGTGAAGCGCGCGTGCCTCTCGTATGTGGCTGTGAGATATAATAGGTAGAAATGAATTAAATGATAAAATATTAAAAATCAAATAATTGCGAAAATGAAAAACACTGAAACTAAAAAAATCCTCGGGGGGGGTATAGCTCCCCGGAGGTAAATATCATCTCCGCCCGTTTTGAACAGGGCTTCTGCCAGTCGCTGGATGGCTGTTCGACCAACGACCTTGTGGAAGCAGATGGAAACGATTATTTTAACTGGAATTAAAAGCCCACAGTTCAAACGAAGTATAACCGGGAACAGCTGCCCGAAACATTGAAGGGACGGCATTCCCAAAACAAGGAAAAGAAGATGAAAAAGATATTCTATACATTCATGGCAATGACAGCGGCTCTCTCAGTCGTCGGCTGCGCCAAAGAACTTGAGGAGTCCGCTCAGACCTCAGGCAATGCTCCTGAGGAAGAAAGCGGCTACATAGTCCTCGGAGCTTCCCTCCCGGATTCCGAAGACCCTGCAGGAGACACGAAGACAACGATTTCAAAAAATGAGGGCAAGTCAAGCTACTCCGTTTTCTGGGCAGAAGGTGACGCAATCTCTGTCAACGGCAAAACAAGCACGGCGATAAACATTGACCAGGCAAACAGGAAGAACGCTTCGTTCACACTGCCGGCGTCTGTCAAAGCACCATACTGCGCAGTTTATCCGGCTGGAGCGTATATCGGCGGTACGTACACTGCCGGAACCGATACATTGGACATAAAAGTTCCTTCAGAACAGAAATATGTAAAGGACGGGATAGATCCTAACTCTGCGATTATGCTCGCATATTCAAAAGACGGTAAAACTCTAGGATTCAGCCATGCGATGGCTTATCTCAAACTTGCTGTCAATACGGATGTCAAGAGTGTCCGTATTAATGGTAACAACAACGATGCTGTTAGCGGAACATATAAGTATTCCGTTTCAGATAAGGGAGATGTCGACTTCATGGCTCAGATGAATTCGCTTAATAAAGCAACAACGCCGAATACTTCAATTGTTTATTCTGCTGGAGATGATTCATTTGTTCCTGCTGGGGAATCCATGTTTATAGCAATTCCGGCAGTTCTGTATCAGAATGGTTTTACCCTTACCATAGTAAACAAGGATAATAAGTATCAGGTAGTAAAAAGCAATACAGACACTCCATTTGAGGCCGTTGGTGGAAAGGTTTACCCGACGACTGTAACTTTCAAAGAAAATGGAACTTATGTGGATGGAGGAATCTACACCGTTGAGGACTGGAATGCATTTGTTGCTGCTGTTAATTCCGGTGATTGGTCTGCATGGAAAAAAACCATTGACGGTAAAGAAGGCGTGCATCTTATGGCTGACATTTATTCTTCCACAAATCTGCCGAGGACAAATGACAAATATCTGGAAGGAGAGAAAAAGGGGAATACTTGTATGTGGGACGGCACATTCTATGGTCATAATCATATAATTACACATGCTGGTTTTGAACCTCTGTTCCTACATGTAGGTTCTGAGGGCGTTATTCAGGACTTGATTGTTGCCGGTGAACGGACACGAAATTCCTTGAATGGTTGGACTGGCTCAATTGTCTTGAACAATGCCGGTGAGATACGCAACTGCGAAAATCGAATGAACATAACTCTCAGTGGTGCGAACACTAATGCAGCCGGAATATGTCGTACTAATACGGGAACAGTTGTTGGTTGCAAGAATACTGGCAAGATTACAATTTCTAACCCGACTGCGGCAGTGAATGTCGCGGGCATTGTTATGACAAGTACAGATTCCGGAAAGTTGGTTAATTGTACAAATGAAGGTGCGATAACGATTACTGGCGTGAATGTGAATTGTGTCGTTGCCGGTGTTGTTCAGTCTGTCGGTGGAAAGAATGTATCAGATTTGTCAAACAAAGCTCCAATCTCAATTGAGGCAAATCTGACAGCCGCAAGAGAAATTTATATGGGAGGTGTCGCTGCTAAAGAATATTCGGTTACAAACGAAGATAAGACAGTCACCTATTACCCTGTGTATTTCAACAAATGCTCTAACTCTGGCGCCCTCAAAATTACAAAAAGCGGTGCTTTCCATATGAAAGGCGGTGCGATAGGTGGTATTATTGCCGCGATAAACTATGGCGTTTATTCTAGTTCAAAAGAGGATCAGGGTGTTAAATATACTGCTTTTGACAACTGTAGTAATTCGGGTTCGATTGCTTTCTATGAAAGTGAGAGAGGAGGATGTCCGAAACCTGAAAACCATGGCGCTTATGCTGTCGGCGGTATTTTAGGACGTTGTGTCGGATTGAATTCTGCTGGCTATTATAATGTTGCAATAGGATATTATACGGTGATTCGTGTTACGTGTGCGAATACCGGAACAATTGATGTCTGCACGGCAAATGGGCAGGCTGTTGGCAATAACACTTCTGGAGCACGTCAAACTTTTGCAGGGGCAATAGCCGGATTCGTTTCAGGAGGAACAACAACATCTGTCGTCCGTGGGAATACTACAAATCAGCAGTGTGCAATTAAAGTTGGTTCAGTTAGTGGCGGAATCTGTGCCGGTGGTATTCTCGGAGGCGGATATAAGGTGAATATAGATGGCGGGTCAAATGCAAATGTGAACTTTACCGTTTCAGATAATTCCTTTATAACTCCAGAAAAAGTCGGTTATGTCGGTGCTGTCCTCGGCTGGGCTGCATCAACTATCAATATCACGAAGACAGCGGCAAGCGCATCGTTTGATTTCAACGATTCTCTCAAGGCGAGCAATTTTGCATCCGGCTTTGCAGGTGTCAAAACTGGTGTAACTCTGACTGTTGCAGCCGATTGCACATATCAAGGAGTCAAAGTAGAAACAACTGACATCTACGGAGGAGGCACAAAGAAAATCAACTGATTATCACTAAAATAAATAATCGACAAAGACTATATGAAGAAATTCATCACAATTTCAACTCTGGGACTGCTTGCGGCAATGGCCGTGAGCGCCCAGAACCCTACAGACGGTCAGAATTCCATTGACAGCCCGGCTGCTCAGACTGCGGATGCGGCAGCGCCGGTGGCAACCTCCCCAGTCAAAGCCTGGGAGGGCAAGATAACGATGCCGACCTACCTTCTTGACCCGGCGGAGCAGTCTCCTGTCTTCGAGCGTGACTGGTCTTACCAGAGGGCGAAGCGAAGCGTCTATCCATATCC
>SAMEA104315422__coassemble_466_pt1 | contig 18944 bp, 17 predicted proteins | sample SAMEA104315422__metabat2_high_PE_007 | metagenome-assembled genome bin SAMEA104315422 (sample SAMEA104315422) | gut metagenome | biome: Monkey gut; feature: monkey-associated habitat; material: faeces | place: China | collected 2013 | reverse complement strand
CGCTTGACAGTCCGTTCACGCCGTCAATCATATTTATAGCATTGATGACACCAACTCCGGCAAACACTGTAAGAGGCACGGCAATCCACCAGCTGAAAGCCTCGATGCCCCACATACCACGAAATGTGTCAACACACATTCCACTGCCAAAGATGATCGCAAGAATCGACACCGCCTCGATAACGATACGAGAAAGAGGCGTCAAGCCAATGAGATCGTCCATAGCTCCGACATACAGCATGACCCCCATCGCGCACAACATCGGGAAAAGACTTACATTAGGAACATCCGGCATAAAGAGATTGTGACACATCGCCGCCGCCATAAGCCCGAACAAAACTCCGAAAAACACAGCCAGCCCCCCGACCACCGGAACCGGCCGTTTCTGAAGTTTCCGAGCATCAGGATTGTCGACTAATTTTTTACGAAAAGCAATGGTCAGAATCTTGAAATAGACCCAATTCACGGCAACTAAGGCTACAAGAGCGCCGATGACGACTGTTGTAATCATCTGATATGTCTGCATATATTGATTTTAGGTTTGTCGTAAGTTATCGCTCCTCTAAAGCTGGAGCGAAACAGCGCCTTGAGTATTTAAAGTTCATCCGCAAAAAGTCAAGGCAAAACGTAAAGGTTTATTTCCTAAACCTGCCACTCAGAAGCCACCACTCAAATCTCAATAGATGAATCTGCCGTTTAATCCGCTTCGGTTCCTTAAGCATACGATAGGCCCATTCGAGGCCATGGTTTACCCACCATTGTGGGGCACGCTCCACATGACCGGTATAAACATCAAACGAACCTCCCAATCCTTGATACACCGCCCGATGCTGCGTGAACATCTCTTCCATTAGAAGTTCTTGTTTTGGCGAACCCATTGCGACAAAAACGACATTAGGCTTTTTCTCCACCACATCATGAATCAGGGCCAGCCTTTCTTCAGCAGACTTGATGTAACCATCGCGATACCCAACTATATTGATTCCATCGAACTCTTTATTAAGTTTGGCCACAGTCTCTCTTATTATATTGGGCTTTCCACCAATCAGATAATATGTGAAACCTTGCTTATATGTCATATCAATGATTTTAAGCCAGAGTTCACATCCTGCAATCTTTACAACTTCTCTGTAGCCCTTTTGGTGCATCGCCCGCACAGCTCCCTGTCCGTCACAATAACCGATATTTCTGTTTATTATGTTCCGAGTCTGTTCAGTCGCATGAAGAATTTTTTCCGCATTTATAGCTACCAATATTCCTTTATGAACGTCCACATAGTCCAATAGTTCTCGTTCATTAGCAAATGGGAACACTTCCACTCCATTTAAAGAGACTTTTTCCATACACTTCATCTATTTGACTGTAAATTGTTTTCGCCACAAGTAGTGCCATATCTTCCATATCGGAACGCACAAGACTTCTCTAGGATAGGAATGCACATATCTCAAATCTCTATTAATGTGGTGCGAAAACCTTAGAAGCAGAGAACTTGATTTCTTATTATGTGTATCTCGTTCATCATATTGTCCGAAATTGCCCGCTTTCATGACTTCAGAAAGAAGAAACTGTCCCGCCATCTCGTTCGGGCAACAGAGCAAGAACTCATCATCAATCCCGAAAACACTCTTCATTATCCACATGACTGCTGCGCAGAACTTCCCCATGCCCAATCGCTTGATTATAGAATAGCTTGCGTCTTTACCTTCAGCATTTTCCGACAGAACGAAGTAGTAATCCAACAATTGTCTCAAGCCGATTCCTTCACCAAACAAGTGACGGTAAATATGCTGTAAAACGAAAACACGATTAAACTCCAGTGTAGGTACTGATACTTGTACTCCATCAAATTCCATAGTGTGTGATAAACATGCACAAGCACTCTTTTCACAGAAACTTTGAAATTGGCAGTTGCTCCTAAAATTCCAGAACCAAGATGGTGTAAAATGAACCTCCACAGACATATCATTAAATATCGGATATTCTGCATTATGATAAACGACATATTTGCTGTTGCTGGTTGACCTTAAATAACTCAGAATCTCCCTACGGGAATGTTTGGGAATCCATACATCAATATCCCCTGAAGAGCGAAGATCGCCCAACGCTTCAAACCCGCTGTTGGAGGCTAACGGAGTCTCATACAGCCTGGCAACCCCACGTCCTTTCAATAGAATAGGCTCAAAACCATTCGATCTCAGCCGTGCGACAAGTTCAAGAATGCGGTTGTCTGCCCGAACATTATCCTGTCGTATATGTTCTGCCGCGGCAATCCACTTAAGCATCAGTCCGATCTCGGGTCTTGATGCTTCTGGCAGTTTTTCAATGCCGGCAAAACAAATTCCCAGCAAGGCATGCTTTTTTGCCATATCATAAACAGGCTGCCAACATATCTGAACGCCATCAAAAGACGAAGACGACTGCCGATCTATCGCCAATCTGATTAAGGCGAAGAACTGTTCCTGCGTCGTCAGAATCCTTTCTGCCATCGGATTTCTTCAAGTAAGTAATACGATAATGCGCAGAACATAAATGCATTGCTCCAACGCATATAACTAATCTTAGAACTGATGCCAGGCTTTATCTGATAATAGAAATAACCTTTCCTATCCTGCATGTTTTTGATAGTCCAATCAAGCACTTTTTTCGCCAGGTCATGATATTGCCCGAATTTATTAAGACGCGATAATGTCACGAACAATTGACCGGGACAATGGATATCTATCGGATATATTCGGTCATTATAGTATTTCGGTCTACCGTCGCTTTCAAAAAAGTTCTTCACATAAAAATCAAAGCCTTTTTCTATCGCACCATGAAACGTCATATCGCCTGTCAATTCCTCATACGCGACAAGCCCGTCAAGGTTGTATCCAGTATGAAAGGAGTCAATCCAATTCTGAATCGGCAATAGCCCATAGACCCAACTTCCATCTGCCCTTTGAGCGTCCACACAAGCCTGCGCACTTGCTTGTGCAGCATCTTTGTACATCGGGATGCCCGTGTATTTATAGCACTGCGCCAAGAGCCGGCTTCCCAAAAGAGACGCATTGAAAACAGTGTCGTTTCCGGAGAGTTTTGAATAGGAAAACAAAAATTTGTCTTTTCTTTCCGAGTTAGGATAGTACCTGTGCAGGTCTTTTAGGACAAACTCAGAAGAAGAAAGTGCAGTTTCCAAGTATTTTCTCTCACCGGTAATTTCATACGCGGACATTAGAGACGTTGCACAGAAACTCGTTGCAACAACAGTTGGTGTATATTTAGGAAAAAGAAACAGCCTGCGAGCCTGCCAGTCAAAATTGTAGCCCCAACATGCACCATGATACTCACCAGGAAAGATTTTGTCTGATCTCATCCCAATAAGCAATTCTGAAAGATATTCAACTCTTTCAAGAATGTCTTCTTTTGAGCCTAAAACGCTTGATAACTCAGGATTTTGCCCCACAGCATCGCAGATATTACAATATCCCTGAAGAAGCAGTCCTATCCCTTTTGCGTTGTACTCCTTGGGTACCAATGCAATTCTCCGCAGATTCACCGGACAGCGCTTGAATCCCTGAATCACACAAAGACGCAAAAATGCTGAGTGTTTCAGAGGAAGGATGGCCCCTGCTATCTTTGAGTTGAGACCATCGTATGGATCCCAGCCTTTGAAACTCTCCGCTTCACAGTAGCGTTTCAAGGCTAGGATAGGAGACAATGACTTCAAGTTAATCATATAATTTGTTTAACCTCACTTTGTTAACATACGTAAATTTGCGAGCGTCGGATTTAGTAGTTCTGTATTAGTCGTTTATAGTCTTTAGTTTTATTTACAATCAGCCTAAACTTGCCTCGGCTTGTATATTCCAACTCATCCAATGCACATACTTTTGCCAAAACATCCATATTTCTTTCTCCGCAACGCCGAATAGTGGCATTGACAACAAACTCTTTGTCTCTTTCAGTAAACCCATCATCAGGCACGATACGAACCTCAACAGCACCTATGGTGGTCTGGATCCATTGGCAAGCGCATATATGTTGGCTCTCTTCAACAAAATCGATTCGTGTCACCATCGAGCCGTCTTTGCACACTACATAATCATCACTGCGGCCTAATATCTCGCGTATTCCCCCCCCCCCATCGGAATGCCATTTATGTTATTGATAACCAGTTGTAACTTTCCTCGGCTTGTGTATTGCAGATCCTTTTCAGAAACTTTTCTGATTGTAACATCCATATTATTCTTCCCTAAAGTTCTTTCGAGATAGTCTGTAATATAGTTCTCAGAATCCGCGTCATAGGTGTCGTCCACAACCAAGTTAAGCTGCGCCCGTCCTTGTTCATTCTGAACAAATTGAGCATAGCGAATCCCAACATCACGCTTGAATACAAATGTCAGTGCAGCGTCACTCACTGGGGTGCCATCTTTGCCTATCAGGAAAGTCGTAGCCCGGCCGTCTATTTTTTCTATATTACGGCTATCAATAAAGCCCTCCTCCGTCTTTTTTGTGCAATCTTTGAGAGTGATACGATCATCGGTTTTGTAGCGAATTAGGGGAAATGCATCATTAATGAGAGAAGTTGTTATGAGACAGTCATCGTTGTATTCCACAATCGCGTACCCCGGGGCCTCAAAATAACCATCATGGGAAAGAGATTCTTCTAAACTCACTGTACGTTCTGTCGTTCCATAATGATCATAGACATTGGCACCGAAAACGTCCTCAATCATTTTCCTCTGATGTGGATATAATGTCTCACTTGACGTAAAAGCTAGCGGTATGTGGCATTTCAGGCCCTTGTCTTTGAATACAAGAGCAAGAGCATACAACGAGCTGGGATAGCCTTTTATTGCCTGCGGGTGTTGAGCGACTATGCGCTTATAGTATTCTTCGGCATTCCTAAGATTGATGTTGTAACTTGATAGATATAATGTCTTTCCAGCGTGGACTTTAAGTCCCAAAAGACTTTTGTCCAAATTTCCACGCAATGTGACGGCAAACTGCCCGTCAGTGAAGCCGCATAACTTTTGGTAATACCGCACGTAGGCTTGTTCCCACAAGATTGAAGGCCAGTTTTCATATATCGTAAGCGGAGTTCCAGTAGTACCTGATGTATGTCCGGCAATTACTCTCCAACTTGGTACGGTGAGCATTTCACGACCATGTCGTTTCACCATATCCTTTGTAACAATTGGCAGTTTCGTGATGTCAGACAATGACCTGATATCATCCTTCTGGATTCCGGCCTCTCGGTACAACCTGCTGTAGAACGAAGACTTATCGTACGCCCTGCGGAACACTTCGAGGAAGCGGGTTTCCTGATAAGCAGTCAGTTCCTTTGGGGTCATGGCATATAAGTGCTCTACCCTTTTTGTATATGGCTTTATTATTGGATAACTGCGAAGCATATACTTCGCAGTTTCGTAAAGATACTTTCTCAACTTTTCAAACATACTTCAAATCAACAGGCTACAACAAGTCAGCAATGCGACGATTGGTCTTATCGTAATCAAATATTCCAAACGCATCAAGAGCAGAGGCGGAGAACCGATGATAATTGTCCCCCTCAAACCGCTGCACGGCAAGCACCAACGCCCCACAATCTGAAGGCGGTATCAAGAATCCAGTTATCCCCTCTTCAACTATTTCCGGGATAGCGCCCACGGATGTGGCAATGACAGGAAGACCGACACCATAGGCCTCGATGATTATGCCAGGATAACCTTCCGCGTCCCAAGTTGTCGGCAAAACCAGCAGATCGTATTGAGACAGCACAGAAGGCACTTCATGTGCCGGCACACATCCCTGATAATGATAATTCATTCCGCTCAATACTGCCTTCTCTATTCCGTTTAACGGCCCGTATATGTCAAGAGAATAACCGGCGCCCAACTTTTTCATGGCCTCTATCAGCGTGAATATCCCCTTTTCTTTCTCAACTCGTGACAGAAAGACAAGACGGCATTGGTATGGTCTTAGACCTCGCCGCACGCCGGTGTCCCGCCTCACATTAGGAAACCAGACCGAATTGACATTAAATTTCTTGCCATACTCCACAAGTGCCTTTGTCTCCCAACAGGTCACGTCGGCATGCGTAAGTGCATACTGCAGCAACATCCTTACTGGCATATTGCTACCCTCGTAAATTTCAGCAAAATTTCCGGCAAACTTTCTCATCACGACACGTTTGTGCCGGCAGCGAGCCAACCACACGATAAACGGAGCAAACACTATATAGTCGCGTATCGTTCCATGCAGGAATATTGTATCGCACCGCTTCATCTTGCAGATTATCTGCCAGATAATGCTGAAGAACGCCACTGCCTTGGAAGAATAATTATGGCTATTCGCATCAATTACATCCATTGGCATACTCTGCTCACGACAGTACTCAAGCCATGACTCGAATAGAACGACAACACCGCCCGTCCGTTCCGGATGCTTCTTGAATGCTCTGTGGCCTATGTTAAGGATTCTTATCATCGACTTTTAGTTGAAGTATAAGCTTACTAGAGTTAAACATCATGCTTTTCGCCAACGATTATGCACATACTCCGGATGTATTTATGAGTATTTCCATTGTAAACACATTGATTCTTCTTCGTAAGTTCACAAGCATTAAATTTAAGCCCTAAAACGCCTTTGGAGCGTCAGAGTAAGCAGTAATACTCTAATATCGTCTTCATATATTTGTGTACGATTTCCTCCCAACGGTAATCCGACATCGCATTTCTGACCACCGCTGAGTCAATCTGTTTCCGGTTAGCCCAAATATAGTCGAGCGCATTCACGAAGTCTTCTTCCGTATCGTCAATCAGGTGTCCGCAATCACTATTTATAACCGCCTCATTCTCCGTCGTTCTCGTTGCAATAGTATATAAACCTGACAATGTATATTCAAATGTTTTTGTTGGGGGTTGAATGTTATAAAAGTTTGTTATAGGAATGAATGACACACCTATGTTTGCCCCCTCAAAAAATGGTTTCAATTCCACGTTCGGCACGCGCCCGTGCAAGGTAACTATACCATTTAAATTTAGTTTTCTGACTAGACTGCTGAATTGTTCCAACTCATCATGATTCCCGCTCCCTACAATATCGTAGATTATCGGAATGTCAGGCCGACGACGATGAAAAAGATCAACAGCCCTTATTGTCTTATCAATTTGCCGCCCATCCAATGTACCTACATAAAGCAAGCGTAGCTCATCTATGGTTTTGCGTGAAGATGATATGACATCAGCTCCCAAAGGAAGTATAAAAGTTTTGGCTGTCCTCTTTAGCCTGAACTTAACCCCTTCAGAGATGACCGAAACAACATCAAACTTCGCACACGCATACGCCACTTTCTTATCATATAGGTCACGGGTTGTCTGAGTGCCCCAAACAGCTAAGGTTCGAACATCCAATATCATCTTTTTAAATGGGAGCAACCGCTTAAGCCATTCACAGTTTTTAAAATATTCTATAAATATGATCCCATCAAATAACAATATATGCTTCAAAGAATGTAAAACAAACCTAATCCCTCTTATGAGAACCGCCCCGGAATAAGAGACATAATGAACATCGACACCATCTAAAACTTGCCGTTTCAATCCTACGTCAAAACATAATACTGCTATGTCGTAATCCTCTTTTAGATACAAACACCATTTATACATATCAGTCAAGTATCCAAATTGGCAAGGACAGATGAATAGTAGTTTCTCTTTTCTTGACATCATAATTACTGGAAGAAAAATTTATATAAGTAATATCTGGATATTTCAACTGGACGTGCCTCCGCCTTATAGACTTCAATAAAGATCTGAGAAAATGTCAAGACTGATATAATAAGAAACATTATATTGTTGCCAGTTTTTTTTAGATAAAAAAGCAAGTAGGCAATCATTGGCAATTTAAAAATCGTGAAATATTCTATTGGCCTCAAGAAAATGTGCGATGTGTTAATAAAGGCGTTATATAAACATATGCCAATGAAAAACAAGAAGAAATATATTGGGAGATAGCGGTCTCCCTTGTAGAATTCCGCCATATTAGGATAGAACCATATGATGGCAACTCCCACAAGAAAACTGCTTGTCCGGCTTGGGCCCCAAGTTGTTTCACGCAAATTCTCCGACACCATAAGATCCATTTGATCTGCGTAATCAGCATAGCCAATCGTTCCCAACAGATCAGAAAAATTAGTCATTATGTGAAGCCACGATGGAACAATTCCGATAATTACGCAACATAAGAGAATACCTATATTCAAATACTTCTTATTGATAACTAATTTGTTGCCATGAAGGAAATAAAATGGTAACAACAAAATCGCAGAGCGATGAATAAGCGTCAACAACAGAACTCCCACCGCATATCGGACAAATTTCCGTTCAACAATCATCTTCGTTAGACAAACAAATGCGCACATCGCAACACATTGCCTGATGCCATTCATCCAATCGAGAAAATATGCTGAATTGAGCATTATGCACAATGCAACATATGGCAAAAGAAACTTTCGATCTCTTAAAGCATAATATATGAAAGTAATTTGTAAGATTCCCCAGAAGGCAAAATAGAAAAAGAAGTGGACTCCATGGGACGCCAATAATTTGGTAACAAATAAAAAGCCCGCCTCGAAAGTGTCGCGTGGGACGGACAAATTATTCTGAAACCGTAAATAAGTGTCAAAATATGTAGGATAATCAATACCTACTTCATAGCGTGCTCCTGCAATAAAGCCGAATAGGCAAATAGATATTATAAATTCAGGACACCAGAAAGGAATCTCTCCGCTGCAGATAGTCTCCTTATTAACAACCGATTCTGCCAACAAATACAAAAGAATAGCAGTCCCTAAATATACCAATATACTCTCTACCATAGTATCCGATTATAAAGGTGTCCATCCTCACACCACTATCGCCTGCCGAATTTTCTTTTCATCCAGCTAACTACTCCTTCATACCTAACTACAGCGATGGCCGCTGACAAACAATTGGCCACGGGGAAAGGCAGAAATCTTATTTTAGCCATCAGCCGCTTTTCATATTGACGCTTGGGTGACTCCCAACTGCCGTCAAAATGATGGATGGTCATTGTATTGTTAGTCAGACATATGACCTTTGTTCTGTAATCCTTAGGACAGAAATAATCCTTAGGAAACAACGTAAGCCCCCTTATTGTTTGCTTGCTATTGTTCGGGACAAAGCCGTATCTAGAACATGACGCTGTGATACGTCTAACATTTGTCGTGAGATCCAAAGTTCCATCTTCACGCTTGAAATGAATATTCTCATATTCGCTCAATAGTTCTTCGAAAAGAGGTTGATGTGCTTCACTCGCCATCAGTCCTGTCGGAATACATGTGTCATTTTCAAAACCAGACACGGCCTCATATTGCAACAGACTGTCTAATGGCTTCAGCACCTCCACATCTGTATCCATATAAATCCCGCCTTCCGTTACCAATGCATAAAGTCGAACCACATCTGTTACGAAAGCCCACTTCTTTGCTTCATACGCCTCTTCTACATAATCGTTATAGTCAAGCGGAAAGTTCGCTTCATTCCATTCTTTTATCTCGTAGTCCGGACAATATCTTCGCCAAGAGTCAATACATTTGAGAGCAAGAGGCGGTAATGGATTGCGACCAAACCAGCAATAATGAATAACTTTGGGAATCATATCAGTTTTTTTGCAATTTGTTTAACAAATATCTGTTCATTTTTATCTAACATTAGATAAGCTAAAACACCGCCTGAAAGCAATGTTACAAAACCAACAACAAGCAGACGAACGATATCGTCTTTATGAATGATCGAAACAACCACGAAATTTACCGCGACAAGCAATGCCACGAAAATGAATGTCGGAGCAATCGATTTACGCAGATATTGAAATACGTTCAGGCCTATCTGGCATTTAATGTCGTACAAGCAGTAAATCCAATATCCCAAAGCCGATAATACCAATACCGCCATAGGAAGCATAGGATTAGCGACCAAATGCAGAAGCAGATAACTTGCCGGTAAAGCAGCCAATGTGAAAAGTCTCCCATACACTTGGTTTCTCTTTATGTGCCCCGTGGCATTTGCTGCAATCCATAGTGGGGACACCCACACTGTTATCATTTGTTCAACAAGAACTATACGAACGAATGCCACAGTATACTCCGGAACTTGTCCAAGCCACAACTGGAGAACACAACGCGTCTCGAACATTATCGGTATTGCAAGAAATGAAGTCAGCAATGACATATATTTTGTGCTTTTTTCAACGAGCGTCCGCATATACTCTAAATCTCCGCACGCATAAGACTTTATAATTTGAGGCTTCATGGCTGTCATTATGCTGTCACTGAACCTCGTGACAACGCCATTCACCTGCACGGCGATTCCTCTTGCCGCATTGACAATCGGACCGAAAAACAGATTTAGAATTACATTGGTGCCTTGTACACCTGCCGCCCACGCGAAACAGCCAAATAGATTCGCAGAAATAAAAGCGCCCATTTTTTGAGCCAGCCCCCTATTCCAACAGACTCGGCATTTTGCTTCAGGAAAATTCCGCTTGCAGTATGCAATGTGGAATATCAAAGTCAAGGCTGAAACAAAAGAGGTTAGAAAGCCATATAGAATCAGATGGTCAATCACTGAAGCCCAGGATATCAAAAAAGCTATCAACAAACGCGCTATTACCTCAAAGATGCCAAGGTATGCATATATTCCCATTCTTTCCCGCGCCACTATCGCCCCATTGAAAGTGACTTGCAAAATAGAACATATTGTTGAGACCAACGCAAATTGATAAATCCACAATGCGGCATTAAGCCGTGATGGCGGAATGACAAGTTTGTTGCACACAAACCAAAGTCCAATGGTTTCACCAAGTACGATGACAATTCCTGAAAATATCAGCATCAAAGTGTGGCTCTGCCGAAAGACAATGGTTGTATCGGCAATATCGTTTCGTCCCAGCCCAATACTTAAATAACGCTGCGACACATTCGACAGACTGCTTGTGAAGAATGCCAACATTGACACGAAACCAGCCACAACATTATTGACTCCAAAATCTTCAACACCAAGTGCATTCAGGACTACCCTGCTTGTATAGAGGGACACAAACATCAAGACAAGCATTCGGACATAAAGAATGCCTGTATTCTTGACCATACGTCTGTTATTACCAGACATATCTGTCTGTGTATCGCCACTTTCCCGCAGGCTATCGTCAGCCAGCTGTTCTTCAGCAGGTTTCATGCTGTAATATCCAATCTGAGCTTAGTCTACAATAAGAACCACGGTCTCCATGAACTTTGAAATCATCTCGGGAAGGAGAAATCCCGTTCACTGGCGACTGAAATATGTATCAAATGTGATACACCCCAACCAGCGGACAAATGTTGAAACAGTCGAGCACGACCTTGCCTTTGAGTTTATCCCAATTCTGTTTTATGTGGTCATGCTTGACCATAATCACCACCATGTCAATATCCTTCAAGAACTCGTCGAAGTCAGAGTACTGGTTCGCGGCAATCTTGTGGTTCTCAAGGAACGGGTCGTAGCATTTGAGCGGACGCGCGAGATGACGTTCCTGGGCCTCAAGCAGCTGAAGTGTTGGAGACTCGCGGAAGTCGTCTACGTTCTCCTTGTATGTGAGACCATAGAGACCCACGCGGCGATTGTCTGTGATGCCGTTCTCCTTCATAATCTCGTAGATGCGATTTAGGACAAATGTCGGCTGACTGTCATTGGTCTTCATTGACTCATCGATGACCTTCGCAAGCTGAGGATAGTCGCCAACAAGAAACCACGGATCGACAGAAATGCAGTGGCCTCCGACACCTGGACCTGGCTGAAGAATATTCACACGCGGGTGCATATTGCAGATCTTTATTATCTCATACACGTCCATATTGTCGTGGCGGCATATTCTCGACAACTCATTCGCGAACGCTATGTTCACTGCGCGAAATGTGTTCTCTACGACCTTGGTCATCTCGGCTGTGCGGATGTCGGTGACGATGATCTCACCTTGACAGAAACTTGAGTAATATTTCTTTACCTTCTCACCGATTTCCTTATTGTCAGCACCTATCGTGCGGTTGTTGTGAAGCAGTTCATACACCATATTGCCAGGAATTATGCGCTCCGGAGCATGGACAAGGTTAATGTCAGTTCCAAGCGTGAAACCGTTAGCCTCAATCACCGGGCGGACGAACTTATCTATCGTTCCTGGGCTTACAGTCGACTCAATAACAACTGTCGCACCCTTCGGACATACACGCATCACATCCTTGACGGCCTCCACGACATAGCAGGCATCCACCTTCTTCGAAAACTTGTCGTACGGAGTGGGGACAGAGACGATGTACATATCGGTCTTCTGATATTCGGTCGTGAACTTAATTCCAGCCATGAGTGCAGCACGGAACAATTCATCAAGACCTTTTTCTTTGAAGGTCGTGTGACCGGCATTAAGAGTCTCCACAAGTTTTGCATTATAGTCTGTTCCAATGACTTCAACTCCGTGCGAAGCCATCATCAGGGCTGTCGGAAGTCCGATATAGCCTAAGCCAATTACGTTAATCATAGTGTTTATCGATATTTCTTAATATTCCCAAAATAGTTTTCTGCCTAACAGACTGCATATCTGTCAGTTTCCTTACCTGCCAGCACGTCGGCAATACGTCGGCATGCCTTTCCGTCACCGTATGGATTTACGGCCTTGGACATCCTGTCATAGGCTTCTTTATCATCAAGCAGGAGGCTGACTTCGTTCATAATCTTGTCGTAGTCCGTGCCGACAAGATGCACCGTTCCTGAAGCCAAGGCCTCTGGGCGTTCAGTGGTGTCACGCATAACAAGAACCGGCTTTCCGAGTCCAGGTGCCTCCTCCTGGATTCCGCCAGAGTCCGTGAGGACGACTGTTGATTTTGCCATAAGATGGACAAACTCAAGGTACTGGAGAGGTTCGATGAAAAAGAAATTAGAGCGGGTTAGATTCTCGCCGAAAACCTCATGAATAGGTTTGCGTACATTGGGATTGAGATGCATCGGATAGACGAAATCCACATCGGGATATTTCTCCGATAGGTCTTTCATCGCCGTAACCATTCTGATGAATCCATCCCCAAAGTTTTCCCTTCTGTGTCCTGTGATTAGCACGAGTTTCTTTCCTCCACTAATACGCGCCATATCATATCCTGCCTGAGCGAGTATCTCATCCTGTTCCTTGGCGAGAGCCTCGTCATTCTTCAGTCTGTCAACGACAAGGTGTAGTGCATCTATGACCGTGTTGCCTGTCACGTATATTTTCCCCTGTACATTTTCTTCATGAAGATTCTTCTCGGAAAGAGGTGTTGGAGAAAAATTCCATGTAGCAATGCGCCCGGTAATCTGACGGTTCATTTCCTCCGGCCAAGGGCTATAAATGTTATGTGTGCGAAGCCCTGCCTCAACGTGGCCGACCGGAATCTGGGCATAGAATGCGGCAAGCGCTCCCGCCATTGAGGTGGTGGTGTCTCCATGGACAAGGACTACATCTGGGCGACACTCCTTGAACACATCACGGAGCCCCGTAAGAACACGTGCTGTCACATCCGTCAAATCCTGCCCCTGCTTCATTATATTCAAATCGAAATTGGGTTTCACATTGAATATCTGAAGCACTTGATCAAGCATCTCGCGGTGCTGACCGGTGACGCATACTATGGTTTCAAATTCATCAGGGCGTTTCTGGAACTCCTTGACGAGAGGGCACATCTTGATTGCCTCCGGACGAGTCCCGAAGACTAGCATTACTTTCTTCATGTTTATTTGCATTTTTGACGTCATTCGCTTCTGTGAAAGCGATATGAATCTTATGTGTGGTAATGAACGCTACTGATGGAAAAAACAACTACCCAATCTTCTCATACTCAAACCCGGCGGAGAGGACTTCGTCGCGGTCGAAGATGTTGCGGCCGTCAAGAAGCAGGGGGGTGCGCATCAGGGAGCGCATACGGAGAAAGTCCGGGAGACGGAACTCCTTCCATTCGGTGACGAGGAGAAGAGCGTCGGAGTGCTGTAGGGCGGTGTACTTGTCGGGGGCGAAGGTGAGGTCGGAGCCGAATATGCGGCGACATTCGTCCATTGCTGCGGGGTCGTAGACAGAAACGGAGGCTCCAGAGTCGAGAAGCCTGCGGATGATGACCATTGCCGGGGCTTCGCGGATGTCGTCCGTTTCCGGCTTGAAAGCGATGCCCCAGAGGGTTATCTTCTTGCCGTTCAGATTGCTCCCGAAACGTCTGACAAGTTTGTCGAACAGGATTTGCTTCTGCCTCTGGTTGACATCCTCCACAGCCTTGAGGACGCGCATCTCATAGCCGTACCGCTCGGCAGTGCTCACGAGGGCCTTCACGTCTTTTGGGAAACAACTACCACCGTAGCCGCAGCCGGCGTAAAGGAACTTGTTGCCTATGCGAGTGTCGGAGCCGACTCCCTTGCGAACCTTGTTGAAATCCGCACCGACGAGTTCGCAGAGGTTCGCGATGTCGTTCATGAATGAAATGCGGGTTGCAAGCATCGCGTTGGAGGCATATTTTATCATCTCGGAAGAGGCAATGTCCGTAATCTGGATGCGGTCGTTCACAACGATAAAAGGCTTGTAGAGACGCCGCATTATCTTTTCAGCCCGCTCATTCTCAACCCCGATTACAACCCTGTCAGGACTCATGAAATCCTTTATAGCGGCCCCCTCCTTAAGAAATTCAGGGTTATTGGCTATATCGAAGTCTATTGTAACTCCGCGTCTTGAGAGTGCATCTGCTATGAGCGACTTCACCTTGAAGGACGTGCCTACCGGGACGGTGGACTTCGTGACCACAACGGTATAATGGTCAAGCGTCTCCCCTATCTCTGCAGCGACGTCAAAGACATAGTGAAGGTCGGCCGATCCGTCTTCACGTGCCGGCGTGCCGACTGCAATGAAGACGACCTCGGAGTTACGGAGAGAATCCGGCAGGGACGTCGAGAAATGAAGGCGCCCGCATTCCATATTCTTGCGAATCAATTCGTCCAGTCCGGGTTCGTAGATGGGAACAACACCACTGCGCAGAGCATCAATCTTTGCCGTGTCCACGTCAACGCAGGTCACGTCTATGCCCATTTCCGCGAAGCAGGTTCCCGAGACAAGTCCCACATAACCGGTTCCTATAACTGTGATTTTCATTGAATTGGCTTGTAAAAGTTCTCCTGACTTTGTCAGACGTGGCAATTGACATCCATTTCTCCCAATTTGCGGGAGTGCCACAGGCGATATTCTCCTGAGTTGAGCTTATTAACATAAAGGACGATATGCTCTGGAGAGACCGCCCTGGCTGAATGTTTTCCTGCGATTTTGCTGAGCGAGTCGTCTGAGACGGACACCATCAGCACCGGAGAAGGGCTGCCTTGAAAATTCAGGACTGTTGTGCCGGCATCCGGAAAAATGGCGCTGAGCTGAAACGCTGAGCGGTCGAAGGCGAGCCACCAGTTTCCGAGAGAATAGAGGTGGACGGCGTTTTCGTTGGTCACTTCGCGGGCGACGATGCTGCGATGGTTTGCAATGAGAAACTGCCTCAGACGAGCCCATGAAGTTTCGCCGGAAGCAATGGCACGGCTCCCAGCGGGCTGATTTGCGGATGAAATCATTTCGCGGGAGACTTTGCAGGACAAGACTTTGATTCCTGCCTGCCAATAAACTGGATATATTCTGGCTGAACCTCTACACCGGCTGTGATGAAGTTCGGGAGTTCGACAATTAGACGGCGGATGCGAGAGCCTCGGATTTTGAGGAGATTCCCTTCGTAGCCGTTGAGTGGACCGCCGATGATGCGAACTGCACGGCCGCACATGGCCTCGGTGAGTTCACCGGGCAGGAAATATTTCGGATTCTCGGAAGAGCTGACTGCCCGGATGAAGCGGGTCATGTCATCCTCCGGGATGGTAAGCGGTTTACAATACCCCCCCCCTACTGAAACGAAATTGCAAAGTGTTGATTCTTTGCACGATAGGCTCGATTAACAAAAGTGAAGCATGAACAAAGAGCAGATCCTGCATCACGGGGACCAGGATGCGTTCGCGCCGGCCGCCTTTTGTTGAAAGCGTCCATTTCATTGGAGTGAAGACTTCAAGGTTTTCGCCCGAAAGCTGCTTGTATGCCGGAAGGGTGGCGTTGGGACGCTTCAAATCCCGCAGTGCATACCATCGGACATCGGTGGGAGCTTCACTATTTCTTGGGGAGGATTCCGCTGTGATTTTCATAGGAATAACGCCTACTAGTCCTGCAAGATTTGACACAGAGGTGAGAATCAAGCAGTTGCAAGCTTTCTATATCTTTCAGACAATAGAACCGGCACATAGGACTACAAAGGTAGCAACAATTTGTTCAATGTCAAAAATAAAGTGTGGTTAAGGAAAAACCAACAAAAAAGGGTAAGCTATATACATCGCACCGCTACAACCTCCTGCTCTTGCTGCCTTCCGGCCCTGGGAGAATTCAGAGGGAGCTGGTCGTGTATGACTTACCCAAGTGCAAAGGTAGTCATTTCTTGCGGAACGGCAAGCAATGACTTGACTAAATTTTCAAAAGTTTCCGAAAAAACCGCCTCGAACGACCTGCCGAGGCTCTGTTATTTCGCCTCCAGACTGTCAAAAATGAACGGGAGGACGCACTCCACGCGGTCGAACTTGTAGATGGTCTTGCTGCCGACGAGTATTATCGACATCGGTCTCCCGCCCTTGGTCTGGTACTCTGCCATCACCTGCCTGCATTGTCCGCACGGTGTCGCAGGCTCCTCGCACAGCACCCCGCCCTGGCTGGCCGCAATCGCAATCGCAGTCATTGCCTTGTCCGGGTAATGTGCATTGGCATAGAACATTGCAGTTCTTTCCGCACACAGTCCAGACGGATAGGCGGCGTTTTCCTGATTGGCTCCGGTCACAATCGTGCCGTCCGACATACGCACCGCCGCGCCGACATTGAATTTGGAGTATGGAGCGTATGAGCCAGTGATTGCCTGCACCGCAGCCTCCGCAAGTTTCCGGTCCTCGGCGGACAATTCTTCAACCGAGCCGTACTGTTCGTATGTTATTTCCAGAACATTCTTTGTCATAAACTATGCGATTTTTGTAACTTTGCACAGCGCAAAGTGTGCAAATATATAAAATAAAATCAAAACGTGCAGATTACACGACATTTTTCTTTCAATATGAAAGCGTTCTGCACGGATTAGTACAAAATAGAAGTGGATATATGAAAATATGCATCGGATTGTCAGGAGGTGTAGACTCAAGCGTCGCAGCGCTTCTGCTGAAAAAACAGGGATATGACGTCTTCGGGCTGTTCATGCAGAATTGGCACGATGCCTCGACGACCCTGCACGGCGAATGCGAGTGGGAGGAGGACCGCTTTGTTGCGGAGATGGTGGCGAGAAAAATAGGGATTCCATTCTATTTTGTGGATTTGAGTAAGGCCTACCGGGAAAGGGTCGTGGACTATATGTTCGACGAGTATGCGAAAGGTCGCACACCCAATCCTGACGTGCTGTGCAACAGGGAGATAAAGTTCGCCGCATTCTGGGAAACCGCAAAAAAACTGGGCGCTGACATGGTCGCCACAGGGCATTACTGCCGCAAGGACACACTGAAGGATGCAAACGGAAATGAAGTTCTTGTGGCGAAGACGTGGGGGCTGAACTCCGATGGAAAACCCGCAGACGGGAGTGAACTCACACCTATATATAGAATATTCGAAGGCAGCGACCACAACAAGGACCAGAGCTATTTTCTCTGCCAACTGACCCAAGAGCAGCTTTCGACCGCTCTCTTCCCCATCGGGGACATCGACAAACCGGAGGTGCGGCGCATTGCACACGAAGCGGATTTGCCTTCAGCTGACAAAAAAGATTCGCAGGGAATATGTTTCGTGGGCAAGGTGGACCTGCCGACTTTCCTGAAGCAGAAGTTGGAGCCAAAAGAGGGAAATGTCGTGGAGGTGTTCGATGCATATTACGAGCAAAATGCTCAATATCAGAGAATTGAATCCATTCTCACTTCTCTTCTCCCGGCCGGCAGTACGGAGCCTGCGAAGATGATTTCCGACTATGTGAGTGAAACGAAAACGTCCGCGACAGACAAGAACGGCAGAATGGCTGCGACGACGGAGGGCGGAGATGCCGGCAAGACGAATATATGCCCTTGGGATTTGAGCAAACTTGAGACGCTCAGCGATGAGGATTGGGAAATAATCTCGCAAAGCATTGACTATTCGGACATACATTTCGAGACGGAAGTCTACCGCAGCGGGAAAAAGCATGTGAAAAAGACGCGATGGAAGGAGAACCCGCTCGCAAAGATTGTCGGGACACACGACGGGGCTCAGTTTTACACCATCGGGCAGCGCAAGGGGCTGAACATCGGCGGCCATAGTGACTCGATTTTCGTGATTGGGACCGACATTGAGAACAACATAATATATGTAGGCGAGGGACATCGCCACAAGGGACTTTCACGTAGCTGTCTTCGGATTTCGGCAGAAGAACTTCACTGGATTCGGGAAGACTTGAGGATGACTCCTGGGGAAGTCCGACGATACCGGGTGAGGATTCGCTACCGGCAGCCGCTGCAGGAGGCGACGCTCGTGATGAGGGAGAAGGCGATGTATGTGCTTTTCGACCAGCCTCAGAGAGGGATTACTCCGGGACAGTTTGCGGTGTGGTATGCCCCTGACGATGAGATGCTTGGCAGCGGGGTGATTTGAGCGGATTTTTGGGCCATATTTGCCTCTTCATCAGTCCTGTACGCCCGGTACACTCCTTCTTCAGAGACAAATCTATCCTCAAAAATCCATCTCAAATCGCTCAGCTTTTATGCTGTAATATTGATACATATTGATACATATTGATACATATTGATACATATTGATACATATTGATACATATT
>SAMEA104315422__coassemble_408_pt1 | contig 20995 bp, 18 predicted proteins | sample SAMEA104315422__metabat2_high_PE_007 | metagenome-assembled genome bin SAMEA104315422 (sample SAMEA104315422) | gut metagenome | biome: Monkey gut; feature: monkey-associated habitat; material: faeces | place: China | collected 2013 | reverse complement strand
CAGACCGCCAGCAATAGCCCCAGGGAGGCGGGGATGCATAAAAGGATTTTGACAAAGCATCCAACACAGCAGACCGCTAGCAATAGCCACTAGGAGGCGGGGATGCATAAAAGGATGGGATGCAAGGCGCAGGTTGAAGTCAAATACCGCAGCAACCTTTCGGTTGTGAGGATTTTGACAAAACCTGCAACGCAGCAGACCGCCTTTTAGGCGCCCCGCTACAGGATTTCGCGGCGCATCCTCGACTTAGGAATACCCAACTGATCACGGTACTTAGCGATGGTGCGCCGAGCGACATTATAGCCCTTGTCATTCATCATGTCCACAATCTCGTCGTCGGTGAGCGGCTTCTGCTTGTTTTCGCCATCGATGATTTCCTGAAGAATCTTCTTGAGCTCGCGTGTGGAGACATCCTCTCCGGCCTGGTTCTTAATGCTCTCGGAGAAAAAGTATTTAAGAGGAAATATGCCGAAATGTGTCTCGATGTATTTGCTGTTCGCGACACGGGAAACCGTGGATATATCATACCCCGTCTTGTCGGCTATATCCTTGAGAATCATCGGCTTTATTTTCGTCTCATCACCATCGCGGAAATAGTCGCGCTGATAGTCGAGTATTGCCTGCATCGTTGTCATCAGTGTCGTGTGGCGCTGACGGAGGGCATCGACGAACCATTTTGCGGACTCAAGTTTCTTCTTCACAAAGGTAGCTGCCTCTTTTTTCGACCTCTCCGATGAATTCGAAGCCTCCATAAGGATGTCGGCATATTTGTGATTGACCTTCACTTCCGGAACGGAAAAGCGCGGCATCGTAAGGACGAACTCGCCGTCCACTACGTCAAGTACGAAATCTGGGACAACCTGCTGAGTGTGGTCACTGTAGGCGTCAGAAACCTGCCCTCCCGGAGTCGGGTTCAGCTTTAGGATGCGGGACATTGCAGTCTTGAGCCTTTCTGGCGTCATTCCCGTCTGAGCCATTATACGGTTGAAGTCCTTCTTGGTAAATTCCGAGAAATGATCCCGGATAATCTTTCTCGCGTCCTCGACGACCGGGCTGTCTTTCAGCGTATTCAACTGAATCAGAAGGCACTCCCGGAGATCGCGCGCGCCCACGCCGGCTGGTTCAAATGTCTGGATTACCTTCAGCAGGGACTCCACTTCCTCGTCCGTAGTCTCTATCCCGGCCCTAAAAGCCATCTCGTCCACGAGTTTGTCAATGTCACGGCGAAGGTAGCCGTCGTCATCAAGACTGTAGATTATGTAGTTCGCTATGTCACGCTGGTGCGGCGTAAGATCGCGGAAGTCCAACTGCTCCTTCAGATTCTGAGGAAAGGACTCCTGAACGGAGAAAGTTTCGCGCTTAGGACGGTCGTCGTATTTGCTGTAGTTGTCGGAACGCAGGCGATAGGAAGGAATCGGATCGTCCTCCTTGTAGTCGGAAAGCGAAACCTCGCGGGAATTCTCCCCGCTTTCCTTGCTGTCATCTTCCTCAAGCACAGGATTTTCCTCCATTTCCTGACGGACACGCTGCTCAAGACTCTGAATAGGAAGCTCGATAAGCTTCGCTGTCATTATCTGCTGCGGGGAAAGTTTCTGTATCTGCTTCTGTTCTAATGCCTGTCTCAACATAGGCCTAATTGTTTAAGTTTTCCACCGGACGTAAAACCCGAACAGTGTCAACCACGTATGTACATCCGGCATCTGCCGCCGGCCAGTTGATTTTTTCCTTCACCATGAGCGCCCTCGGGAACTCGTTGCGCAGCTTTACGAGCAGAGCCATCGCCTCCGAGCGCGTACGAAAGTCACCCACCGTCACTTTGAAATATGGGTTGGCATAAGTCCGATATGCCGGAATTCCGTGATATCTGGATTCAAATCTCTTCATGACGGTCTCCGACTCTCCTCGCGAATTCTGTCCGTTGTCGAAGAATATGCGCACGCGGTAACCGGAAATGGAACGCGAAGAATTCGTGGAAACCTGCGCATCAAGAGCCGACTTTATCTGCAAAGACTGGGACAAACTCACATCCGCGGCATCGCCCGCAGAGCGCGAAGGCATCACATCCCACACCGACTTTCCGACAAGTGTGGAGTCCGCCCCGGCCACCGGTTTGTAGACCAGCGAATCCACAACCATATATCCATCCGGCACAACGATATCCTGCGCCGAAGCCGCAAGGCAGCCGACGACGGCAAAAAACATGACAAGGAATATCCGTTTCATCGTTTCACCATGTTTAAGAGTTCTGTCAGGGACATCGTCCGGCTCACATCCCGCCTGATTCCAAGCCCTTTTCCCGTGGCGGAAATCAGCACCGTGAATTCATCGGAAGAACCGCCCAGAGCACCCACGACCTGAAAGAGGGCCGCTGCGGAAGAAAGCGCCGCGTGCCCGGTGAGAAGGTATATCTTGTCCGTATGCCCATCTATCGTGAAAGGGTCAAGAACGAAACTTCCAAACTCCGAATCCTTGTAGAAGAGCCTCGCCGTGACATCCGTGAGTTCCAACTTTATCGTTGGATTATGAACGCCCACATAGAATGACGCATCCAAAGCCTTGAGTCCCTTCGGCGCCACCTTTTCCACCGCAAACGAAGTCACCTCAATCTCCTTCAATTTGTCAATAGCCGCCTTCTTCACAGCCGAGCACCCCATAAGCGTCACAACTGCGCAGATCAGCACCATAGCCGCCAAAATATGTCGTCCAAATCCTTTCATATTCTGCAAAGATAATCAATTTTTACAAAACCCGCATACAATGGAATATATGAAGAAATTTTTATTAATTTTGTCCGCTAAAATGAATTTCAATGAATAATCTTAAACCTATAGTTGACCAGGAGAGACCTAAGGTCTATATCGAGACCTACGGGTGTCAAATGAACGTAAATGACAGCGAAGTGATACTCTCGATTCTGCAGAAGAACGGGTATGCGCTGACTGAAGACATGGACAGGGCGGACGTGATCCTGGCAAACACATGTTCAATCCGGGACAATGCTGAACAGAGGATATGGGGACGCATCGAGCAGTTCAGGCTTCAGAAAAAGAGGAATCCGCAGGTTGTCATCGGGATTGTCGGCTGCATGGCCGAAAGACTGAAGGACAAACTGCTGGAGAAGGTCGACTTGGTCGCAGGGCCGGATGCCTATAGGAGTCTGCCGGCACTTCTTCGGGACATACGGCCGGACTCTCCGCAGATTAACGTACTGCTCTCACGCGAGGAGACATACGCGGACATATCCCCGGTGCGCCTTGACAGGAACGGAGTGTCGGCCTACATTTCCATTATGAGGGGCTGCAACAACGTATGTTCCTACTGCGTCGTACCTTACACCCGCGGAGCAGAACGCAGCCGCGACCCGCATTCGATTGTTCGCGAGGCACGCGAGCTGTTCGAGAACGGCTATAAGGAGGTGAACCTGCTTGGACAGAACGTGGATTCATATCTGTGGAAAGAATGCCGCGAGGGTGCTGCAGAGGGGGTGTCGGCCGGGGATGCCAAAGAGGGCGAAGTCGTGAATTTCGCAAGGCTTCTTGAAATGGTCGCGGCCATAAGCCCGGAACTGAGAGTTCGTTTCTCGACGTCGCACCCCAAGGACATCAGCGACGAAGTTATCAGTACGATTGCCGCCCACGAGAACATCTGCCGCCACATCCATCTTCCGGTTCAGAGCGGTTCAAGCCGTATTCTGGAAAAGATGAGGAGAAAATATGACAGGGAATGGTACCTGGAGAGGGTCGCGAAGATTCGCGAAGTCATGCCTGACTGCGGGCTCTCCACCGATGTGATTGCCGGATTCTGCAGCGAGACGGAACAGGACCATCAGGACACGCTTTCGCTGTTCGAGCAGGTGTGCTTCGACTCGGCTTTCATGTTCCAGTACTCCGAACGCCCGGGCACGCTCGCATCAAGGCACTATCCGGACGACGTTCCGCCGGAAGTGAAGACGGCAAGGCTGAACGAAATCATTGCTCTTCAGACGAAGATGAGTCTCAGGAGCAATCAAAAAGACATGGGCAAGACATTCAAAGTGCTCATCGAAGGACCGTCAAAGCGCAATCCCGACGATCTCTGCGGACGCGCCGGCAACAACAAGATGTGCGTTTTTCCGTCAATGGCGGCCGAGCGTGCGACTCAAGGCCTCGCTCCGCTGGGTGCCGGCAACTATGTGAACGTCAAGGTGGTCGACTGCACCTCGGCGACACTTATCTGCGAAATTGTCTGATGCAACAAAATGTAACAAAAAAAACATCTTATTGTAGATTTTAAAAAAACTAGAAATATGAAAAGACATCTTATCATCGCACTCGCGACCATCGCGATTTCAGCCGGTTTCATATCTGAAGAAGCGGCTGCACAGACTGGGGCAACGGCACAGACCGCATCAATCGACGACATCGCCGCAAACACCGCCTCTACAGTTTCAAGAGCAGGGAAAGTTCTGGCTGTCGATGGCATACGCCTTTCAGCAGATGAGACTTTCAATTATGTATCAGAGCACTGCGGCCTGCCGTACGCCCAGAGGTGGAACAACAGCGCAAGGATTTACGGCGTCGGTAAGGGTCTTCTCATCAGCTCGGCCGTCACGATTCCGGTAGGAATGGCAGGATGCGTATGCGGAACAGCCCTGTTAGTAGGAGGAAGCTTTGCAGGCGGACTCGGAGCGGCATTCGGCGCAGCTTTCGGCGCAGATCCAAGCATATCTCCTGAAACTCAGAGAATTATAAACAACGGAGCAGTTCTCATCGTCTGCGGAGCGACATTAGCCGCAGTCGGAGTCTCCACCCTCATTGCCGGCGCGGTATGCGTCCCTGTCGGCAAGTCCCGCATGAACGACATTGTGGAACGCTGCAACGCCTCAAACAACGGCTACACCGTCACCATGAACTTCGGCCCATGCCCTCACGGCATCGGCATGACCCTGAATTTCTAAGAAAGGTTTCAAAGAAGTAGCAGGACGGCGAAAATGTAGAGAAGGAAAGACTGAAGAGCCAGGCTGCCCTTGGACTGGGTTTCGAGGGCAAGGGCGGTGGGGTCTTCGGCAAGAGCGGCGGAAAGTTTTTCGCTGGACGGACGGAGAGTGTATGACCACTTACGGACAATCTGCCCGTCTGAAATCCATGTCGCTCCGCCGTTCGAACGGTTGAGAGTCGCAAGGGTCTTATAGTCAGAATAATAGACCAGGCCATCCTCCAAGGCTGCATGCTTCTCGGATGCAGCGGCAAGGACATCATCTGAAGGAACAAGCACAATCGGGGTCACCCCGGCTGCACGCGCATCGGCGACAAGGCTTTCTATCCCCTCAATGCGTCCGGCACTCAACTTTCTGTAGGCAGAAACTACAAGCACGTTTCCCTTTGTGGCCAGGCTGTCGCAGTATTCCCCTGCATCATCGGTCAGAGTCAATACAGTCCCTGCCGCGAAATCATCCTGACGGATGCGCGAATCCACGAAATTCCAACTGCTGTCCGGAAGGGCGTCAAGCGAAAACGCCTGCGTGACACCATCTTTCTCATAAATAAACTCCGGCTCGGAAAAGTCCTTGTACTGCTCGTCCGCGGCGGCTTGAAGCATCGCGCCCGGATGAAAGGCCGTGTAGTCCTTGAGAGGCAGGGCAACCAGCGAATAGATGAGCAACGCTACCAGAGAGCATGCCGTCAGAGCGAACGAAACATACTTGACCTTCACCGGCCTGTCCAACTCACGCATCGGGATAAATGCCCCGCAGCACAGGGCGCACAAAATGACATTTTTGACAAATGTCTGCAAATGAGTCAGATGTATGGCCTCGCCAAAGCATCCGCAGTCCATCACCGGGTTGAAAATCAGCAGGACGAGTGTCAACAACGTAAAAAAAGTCGTCAGCGCGACCACCGCTATTCCCACGACCTTTCTCCACACCCCGCTCATCAGTGCGGCACCGAACACGGCTTCGGTCAGGGCAAAGGCCACGCCGAAGAACTTTGCGGAAAAATCCATGAACCCGATGTGCAGGAAACTGAAGTAGGACTTCATAATGAACTCCGAGCCAACCGGGTCCATAAGCTTCAATATCCCGGAAATCAGAAATACCGCCCCCAGCACGAACGCACAGAAACGACGGAAAACGTTATAACCTCTCTTCATGGCAGTTGAATATCCTCAAAAAATCAATCTGAATACAGGCAAAATGGCAAGAGCTCACAAACCAAGGACACTGTCTACCTGCGCCTTAATCTTTGTAAAGATTTCGTCCGGCGGAAGCATTGCCCCGTCCGCGTCCGAGCAGTCTATTCTGATGAAATGAGAATCTGTCCTACACTGTCTCAGATACATGCTCCTCACGGACTTCTGGAACTCTATGCTGGCCTCGTGGATGTCGTGACCGCCTTCCAGATAGTCCCTGTCCCCACCGCGACGTGACGAGGAAAGTTTCTTCTCTACAAATTCGATGGGCACGTCAAGGAAAATGTTAAGGTCCGGGCGCGGAAGTTCAAAATTTCCATACTCGGTGTTACATATCCATTCCCTGAGGTCCTCGGCCTCATCAGGATTACGCAGTTTTGCGCACTGGTAGGCGATGTTTGAATAGACATAACGGTCCAGCAGCACATTGCCTCCCTCCTGCAGAATGCGTTTCATCTGAGGCGCCGCCCCGTGCCTGTCCTCCGCGAAAAGCAGGGCCACAAGCTGCGGATGCACCTGCTCGTTAGTTCCGAAGTCGCCGCGCAGGAAGCGAGAAATCAGCTCGCCGTAGACCGGAGAGTCATAGCGTGGGAAGTGTATGTACTCAAGAGGCTGCGGCAGTGTTTCGAGATATTGCCGCAATTTCCTGACCTGCGTAGATTTGCCCGAACCGTCGAGCCCTTCTATTACTATAAGCATCTTTTTTCTGATAAAATTAGTTCCGCATTGTTGAAAAGTCAACCGAAAACTCGCTACTTTTGCAGCCTGCAAACTTACGAAAATTTTGGGATATATGGACATCAATGGGAAAATCACGGATAGCAGCGGGTGCGGAGTGAAGATTATGGGAATTGTCAACATCACACCGGACTCGTTCTATTCCGACAGCAGGAATATGGACGCTGACGGGAATGTGTTGACGGGCAAGGCCGTGAAAAGGGTCGTGGATATGGTGAAACAGGGCGCAGGGTACATTGACATCGGTGCGTGCTCGGCCCGTCCGGGCTCCGAAAGCGTCGACGCTGAGCACGAATGGAAAAGGCTCAAGGCCGTACTGAAGCCGATCCGCGAGGTCGTGCCTCAGGATGTAAAAATCTCAATAGACACGTTCCGATGGGACATAATATCCAGAACACTCGACGAGATAGGAGAGGTGACGGTCAATGACATATCGGCTGGCGAAGATGACACGTTGATGCTCGGAGGCGTAGCTGCAAACTCGCTGGAATACATCGCGATGCACAAGAAAGGCATACCTTCGGACATGCAGTCGAGGTGTGATTACGAGAGCGGGGTCACTGCAGCGGTCATGGACTATTTCAGAGAGTTCTCGAAAAAAGCGGACAGGCTCGGCATCAGCAACTGGATTCTCGACCCCGGATTCGGATTTGCAAAGACAGTGGAGCAGAACTACGAGTTGCTCGGGCATCTGAGTGATTTCAAGATTTTCGGCCGCCCCATTCTTGTCGGCATCTCACGCAAGAGCATGATTTACAAGCCGCTCGGCCTCAATCCCGAAGCTCCGGAGGTCCTGGTCCGCACGACAGAACTTCACCGCCAGGCCATTGCCTCTGGAGCCTCTATTCTTCGCGTTCACGATGTCTCTGACGCTGTCAATATCAAATAAAGGCGAATTGCTTCGTTGCCCCCGCGCCTTGCACTTCATCCTTTATTTGACATTGACAACACAAGTATCCAACACAAGTATCCTCTATTTGTCCTCGACAATGTATATATCCTCGCCAGGAGCCGAGAAATAGAACTTTTCTCTTGCGAACTTTTCAAGGGAGTCCCGATCGGAACGGAGTTTATTGATGCGGCTGTCCATTTCGGCGGAACGCTGCTCATAATCGCGTATCTGACGTTCCATTGAGGATATGTCCCGCTTCGCCCGTATCCATCCGACAAAAGTATTGCCCGGACCCATAGTCCAAACAATCAGGAATATGCCCATCACAATAGTGACCGTCCACGCGAATGAACGGTGAGGTCCTTTGAATATGTCCTTAACTTTAGAAAAAAATGCCGTTTTCAATGTCAAATGCGCTATGTTTTTGTCGTTTTTGGCAAGTTATTGCCGCAATGTGCGCAAAATTAACTATTTTTGTGAGATTTTACTGAAACTTGCCCGCACTTTTTTAAGAAAGTCTGGCATTATATAGACATATTAAATATAACATAATTATGAAACCAACACTTCTTGTGCTTGCAGCCGGAATGGGCAGCCGCTACGGCGGTCTCAAACAGATGGACGGACTCGGTCCTAACGGAGAAACGATCATCGACTATTCAATCTACGATGCCGTACAGGCCGGATTCGGAAAGGTCGTGTACATCGTCAGGGAATATTTTCTTGAGGACTTCAAGAAACATGTGGCGGAGAGATACAGCCATGTGAAATGCCTTGACGGCACTCCACTTCAGTTCGATTTCGTGATTCAGGAACTCGACAAGATCCCGGCAGGATTCAAACTCAACCCGGAGCGCGTAAAGCCTTGGGGTACCAACCATGCCGTTCTTATGGCGAAAGATGCCATTCACGAACCGTTCGCTGTCATCAACGGTGACGACTACTATGGAAAGGAGTCGTTCAAGGTTCTCGCCGACTGGTTCAAGAAAAACGAGGGTTCAACGGGCAAATATGCTCTCGTTGGCTTCGAGATTGACAACACGCTTTCTGACTCCGGCACCGTATCTCGCGGAATCGGAACTGCCGACGAGCACGGATTTCTCACTCATGTCGAGGAGCATCACAATGTCATCCGTCAGGCCGACGGCAAGATTCACGCGACGAACAGCGAGGGAGAGGATGTCATCCTCGAGGACAAGGCTCTCTGTTCAATGAATATGTGGGGCTTCACGCCTGACTATTTTGAGAAGAGCGGGAAAGTATTCGTTGACTTCCTCAAGGAGAACATCAACGAACTCAAGGCCGAATTCTACATTCCGAATGCCGTTGACGCCCTCATAAAGAAAGGAGAGGCAAGTTGCGAGCTCATCTCCACCCCTTCACGCTGGTTCGGTGTAACCTACCAGGCTGACAGGCAGGGAGTTGTGGACAAGTTCCAGGAATTTGCGGACAAGGGTATTTACCCTACCCCTCTTTACAAGTGATGAAGAAAAAGAATTTTGACCTTTTTGGGGCTTACGCGTTCTACATACCGGGAGGTACTGGAATATTCTGGCTCACTGTGATGTTTATGCTGGGGGCGATACTCGGCAATCTCATCACGGTGGGCTTGGCTTATGGAGTGTCGGCCAATTTCGCGACCAGGTATGGGATGCTGATTTCGTATCCGGTAATGTTCATTCCTGCCATGCTCTTCGCGTCATCGGCAAGCCGCAGACACATAATGTTCGAGGATGGCATCGCACTGGACAGCAAGAACTTCGGAAAATATCAGGGATGGTGCATGGCGCTCATCGTGTCCATTGCCACCATCGCAACGGCGTTCGTAACCGACATATTTAATGTCATACTGCCGCAGATGCCGGAGACGCTCAAAAAAGTTTTCGAGCAGATGATGGGCGGGCCGCTTTGGGTGACTCTGCTCTGCGTCTCTGTCTTCGCACCGTTTTTTGAGGAATGGCTGTGTAGGGGAATGATTCTCAGAGGGTTGCTTCAGAAGATGAAACCGGGATGGGCAATCGTTCTTTCGGCGCTGTTCTTCGCGATTATCCACATGAATCCTTGGCAGGCAGTGCCGGCATTCGTGCTCGGGTGTCTCTTTGGATATGTCTACTACAAGACAGGGTCACTCAAGCTGACGATGCTCATGCACTGCGTCAACAACACGCTCGCGACACTGCTCAGCCGTATTCCCGGAATGGGAGAGGCAGAAAGTTTCATGGACGTACTGAGCCCGTGGGCATATTGGCTTGAGTTCATTGCTTGTGTGGCAATAGTCGTCGCGGCAGTCGCAGCCATCAGCAGCATAAGGATAAAGGATGGGGAGAAGTCCAACTGCGACAGAATAAAATTTGAATAGGCTTGTCTTCCTGAATGACAGCGAGAAATATTGACATCATGAATTTTTCAGACATTGCATATTGCTCGGACAAGTACCAGTACACAATGGGAAAATCCTTTTATGAAAGCGGGAAAAAAGACAAAATAGCCGTTTTCAATATGTTTTACAGGGTTGCACCGGAGAATAACAACTGGGCAGTCGTCAGCGGAACCGAAGAGGTCGTGGAGATGATTCTCTCAATGGGCGACAAACCGGAGTCTTTCTTCGAGAAGTTTCTCCCCGGAGACGACTACGCCGAGTTCCGGAAATATCTCGCAGGGATGCGCTTTACCGGCAATGTCTATGCGATGAAGGAAGGCGAAATTGCTTTTCCAAACCAGCCGATTATCACGGTGGAGGCTCCACTGATTGAAGCTCAGGTGCTTGAGACTCCCCTTCTTTGCATAATGAACCATCAGATGGCTGTTGCCACAAAGGCCTCAAGAGTTTGCCGCAGCACCAACCGTCCGGTCAGCGAGTTCGGTTCAAGACGTGCACACGGCCCTTGGGCGGCGACCTACGGGGCAAAGGCGGCAATCATAGCCGGATGCGCCGGCACGTCGAACGTCCTCACAGGAGCATATTTCGACTGCGGTTCCACAGGCACGATGGCTCACAGTTACGTCACGACTTTCGGATGTTCAGTTCACGGTGAATTCGAAGCTTTCGACACCTACATCAAGACACATCAGGGCGAGAATCTCATCCTGCTGATTGACACCTACGACACGCTCCACTGCGGAATTAAAAATGCAATCAAGGCATTCCGCGCAAACGGCATCGACGACGAATATCCTTACGGATATGGAGTGCGTCTGGACAGCGGTGACCTTGCATATCTTTCAGTGGAATGTCGTCACATACTCGACGATAACGGACTGAGGAACTGCAAGATTTTTGCTACAAATTCACTCGACGAATACCTCATCAGCGACCTTGAACGTCAGGGAGCGGCGATTGACTGCTACGGAGTGGGTGACGCAATTGCCACCAGCAAGGCGAATCCCTGCTTCGGCAATGTCTACAAACTCGTTCAAATCGACGGTCTTCCGGTGCTCAAACGTTCGGAGGACAAAGTCAAACTCATAAACCCGGGCTTCCAAATCACATATAGGATAATGAAGCACGATGAGGAAAAAGGGGACATTTTCAAACTCGACGTGACCTGCCTCAGAGGAGACAGCCTTTGCGAAAAAATAGAACGCGGGGAGGAAATCACGGTTTATGACGAATATGACCGCTACAAATTCAAAACCTTCCTTGCCGGAGGATATACTGCGACAGCGCTCCAGATTCCTGCAATCATTGAAGGAAAAAGGACAGCACCCCGACGCAGCCTCGGAGAGAAAAAAGAATACTACAAATACAGCCTTATGCATTTCAGCCCTTCGGAAAGGCGTTTGATAAATCCACACTACTACAAGGTGGACATTTCAGACGACCTTGCCGACAAAAAGCACGAAATCATCAGCCGGCTTGTGAAGGAGATTAACGAATTCAAGGAATTGTAACAGAAGGAATTATAACATATATATGGAAAAGAATACCGCTCTCGTCGTTGTCGACGAACTCTACGATTTCATTGACGGGTCGCTCGCCTGCATCAATGCGGAAACTGCTGTGAAGGAGACCCTGCAGTTCATCGACACCCACACAGAGGCACAGGATGGAGACAAAGATGTTGAGATACTCGACACCTTCCCGATCTTGTTTATCCGTGACCACCATCCTGCAGACCATTGTTCGTTCGTCGGATTCGGAGGCACATGGCCGGTACATTGTGTGATTGGGACCCACGGAGGCGAGATTCACAAGGATCTGCAACCGTATGCGGTGGAGGAACTGACTTTCGATAAGGGCTGCGACAAGACGTGCGAACAATACTCCGGATTCGAAGGTAAGAACAGCGCGGGACAGTCACTCGACGAGATTCTTGAACTGCTCGACGTGAAGGATGTCTATGTCTGCGGCATCGCGACGGAATTCTGCGTGCGCAAAACATGCGAGGATCTTCTCAAGGCCGGTTTCAAGGTGAAACTGCTCACCAAGGCATTAGCATACGTCAGCGAGCAAGGGCACAGGAAAGCACTTGAGGAGATGAAAGCCGAGGGAATTGAACTTATGTAATCGTTAAAAAATAACTTGAACAATTTGCATATCTTTATGGTCTATATTTCTTTTCTCATCAGTCGTGTACCTCCAGTACACTCCTTCTTCCAAAAGAAATCTATCCTCATAAATCTGATACAAATTTAGTTCAACTTATTTTTTAACGCTTACTATATAGTCGCGACGGCTCAGGGAATAATGACAACCGGTTCATGATTGAACGATAGGATTAGAATAATAATATAGATGACAGGAAAGGGACTGAAGAGACTTTGGCTGCCTCTGGCAGTAGTGGCGTTCGCGGGAATCCAGGTTTTCGGAATTGACGCGGGACGCACTCTATCGCTGCGCCGCAGTGCCGATTCTCTCGAAAACCTTCTCCCGACAGACAGTTCAGTAACTGTTTTGAAGGACAGCCTTCCCCGACTGCAGAACAGTGTGAAAGGTGAATTAAATGACAGCCTTGAAACAGAAGAGATTATAAACCCGGCTGATACAATCCGAATCCCCGACTCTCTCGAATTTAAAGACCCTTTCAAATTCAAATATTACATCGCCCTTCGCGATTCTGCCACTCGCGCCTACACCCGCGACACTCTTCTTGCAGCGGGAGACAGCCTCGAACTCGCACGGCTTGACTCTCTCTACATAAAGGATTCTACAGAAATAGCGAAAATCGCATTCGACAAATGGTATAAGGGGCTCAGCCGCAAGGAGAGAAAAAGATATGATTACGAGCAGAAGCTCCCTGCCCTACTCCACCGCAGCGACAGCATAATGCACCGCCAGGACAGCATCAAGGCCTACAAGGACAGCGTCCGCGAGAACACGCCTCGTATCCTCGAAACTTTCGCATTCCCGGATTCGCTCCAATACAAGAGAATAGTCGTTTGGAATGTCGATCAGGACTTCCAGCAGTTCAAGTACGTGAAGCAGGATACGACATTCAATTACTGGTTCAACGAAATGCCTCAGCTCCGTAACGACGTGAATGTCACCTGGCAGGGTGTCAGCGGCTCGGCTGTCCAATACTACAACTACTTCAAGCGCGAGGAAGAGGACAATGCGATTTTCTACACTCCGTACCGCGACTATAGTTTCTCCGCATCGACGCTCCCTCAGTATAACACGAAGACTCCATACACAGAGCTCGCCTATTGGGGAACTCTGTTTGCAAAGGACGAAAAGGAAGAGATGAACGTGAGAGTGTGGACCTCACAAAACATTCTTCCGTCCCTGAACCTGACTCTCGGGTTCTATAAGTTTGGAGGCAAGGGAATGCTCCAGAGGGAGGACGTCACCAACAGCAACGCCGTGGTCGGACTCAACTACCTCGGAAAGAAGTATATGATGCACACAGGGTTCGTACACAACAAGATAACGAAGAGCGAAAACGGAGGCGTAACCGACCTGTCGATGATACGCGACACCACCCTCGATGCCCGCGAACTTGCCGTGAACCTGCACAACGCATCGAATGAAATAAAGAAAAATACGATTTTCCTCGACGAGACCTTCCGCATCCCGTTCAGCTTCATAAACAGGCTCAAGTCAAAGAAGGACAGCACGTTCACATATTCCGCGGACACTCTTGACAAGAACATCACGTCAGCATATATCGGACACAGCAGCACTCTGGACATATATTCTAAAAAATATACCGACGTAATCAATTCTTCGAATCCGGAGGCAGCGCAGTTCTACAACAATGCTTTCTACCTCAACCCGACGAGTTCCGCCGACTCGTTAAGGACGTTGCGTCTTGACAACAAGGTGTTCATGAGGCTTCAGCCGTGGGCAAGCGATGCTGCCCTGTCGAAGATTGACATCGGCATCGGAGACAAGCTGGCATCAATCCTGACGTGCACATTTCCGGGAAACTGAAAAACACATACCTGAACTCGGCGTATGTCTATGCCGGGGCGAACGGAAAAATCAAGCGCTATGTCGAATGGGACGCGACGGGACGATACACGTTTGCCGGATATGAAGTCAACGACTTCCGCGTGGACGCAAATATGAAGTTCAGCTTCTACCCGTTCAGACGGGACAAATACAGCCCGATAGACCTTAAAATTCATTTTGAGACCGGACTTAAGGAGCCGGACTTCTATCAGCAGAATCTGCTCACGAATCACTTCAGATGGAACAACGACTTCAGCAAGACCTCCACGACAAAGATTCTCGGTGAACTCGACATCCCGAAGTGGGAGTTGGCGGCATCGTTCGGATATGCCCTGCTTGCAAACAACCTCTACTATGACAGTAAGGGCATAGTGCAGCAGAACGGCGGCGCGATGAGCGTGATGACTGCCTATCTCCAGAAGAACTTCACTTTCTGGAAGATACACCTTGACAACCGGGCGCTATTCCAGCTTTCATCGAACAACGATGTGCTGCCGCTTCCAATGCTGGCGTTGAACCTGCGATGGTACATCCAGTTCCCGGTCGTGCGGAAAGTGATGGAGATGCAGATTGGGCTAAACACCTATTTCACGACGGCATGGAATGCCCCTGGCTACAATCCTGTGCTCGGAGTGTGGTACAACCAGACCGCCCAGAAGTACGGCAACTGCCCTTATTACGATGCGTTTATCAACATCCAATGGCTCAAGGCCTGCATTTTCGTAAAGTTCATGAATGCGGGGCAGGGATGGCCGATGCAGACGAACGACTACTTCACATCACACGGAAATATCTACACCCAGAGAGCCATCAAGATTGGCATCTACTGGCCATTCTATATTTCATCACATAAAAACGGAAAAGCCTCGGCTTCCGGCGGTTCGACTGCCGGCGGAATTACAGGAGGCGCCAGAAGCAACAGCGGAATGAGCAATGCAATACAGAGATAACATCAGACAACGCCACAGAGAAATTTTTGATTTCCTTGCAGGACTTGCCGGTGCGGTCGTAATCGCTGCCACAGTGTGGTGTGCCCATCATTTTGCAACCCGTCCTCAGCCCAACCCCCTTGAGGGAAGAGAACTTGAGTGCGTGTTGGACTTCGGGCAGTACAGAATCGAGGGAGACATACTCTATGCCGGCCTAAGCTATGAGATGCTGCGGGATTTTGCCTCCGAGAACAATTGCAAGGTCCGGATACGCGCGTTCACCCGTACGGAGAGCAGCCTTGACTCGCTGATGCGCGGAGCAGCGGACATTGTCGTGCTCCCAAGGTTCGACTCAGTTCTCCATGTCAGCCATATCGACAGCGTTACGAAGTCGCGACCTGTCTGCAAAGAACTGTGCTGGGTGATGCGTAGGGAAGAGAAGGCGGAAATGCGCCGGGTGAACTCATGGATCGGAGACTACACCGGTCGCAGCGAGTTCCGCGAGATGCTCGAACGCTTCCGCTTCATGCCATCGTCCTACCACCCCCACAAGGCATTCATCGAAAGACAGCAGCTCAGCCCTTACGACAGCACCATCCGCGCCTGGGCCGACTCGATAGGCTGGGACTGGAGGATGCTTGCCGCTGTCATCTACACGGAATCAAAGTTCGCGATTAACGTCACCTCTGGTGCCGGGGCAAGGGGACTGATGCAGATTATGCCTCTTACTGTCCGTGTCTACAATGTGCAGGATGTTCTGAATCCGGAGGAAAACATCCGTGCCGGGGCAAGTTATCTCGGACGCCTCGACCGTCTATTCAGGAAATATGCCTCAGGAGATGAGCGTCTGCGGTATGTTTTTGCATCCTACAACGCCGGAGAGACCCGCGTCCTGCGCTACCTCAACGGCACGCCGGAAGACGAAGTTTCCGACTCTGCCCTCAACGCCAACATAGACTCTGCGGCCGTGGAAGGGCTTAGAGCGGATATAGACTCAGCATCTGTCGCCGGACTACCTGCAACAAAAAGTTCCGATCCTTCAGAACAGGCTCACGTCAGTCCTGAAATAAACACGTCCGTCACCGCCTACGTTGACAAAATCTTCGAAAACTACCGCAACTTCTGCAGGATCTGCGGGAAGTAAAAACTAATTGTTCTTTGTGGTGATGTAGCTGTGGATGGCTGCGGCGGCTTTGCGGCCGGCTCCCATGGCGAGAATCACTGTGGCGGCCCCGGTGACGGCATCGCCCCCGGCGAAGACTCCCGGATGGGTGGTGACCACATCGTCAGTGGTTTCGAGACCGCCGCGACGAGTGGTCCGGAGGCCCGGCGTAGTGCTGGCTATGAGCGGGTTCGGAGAGGTGCCGAGAGACATTATTATGGTGTCGGCAGGAATCTCGAACTCAGAGCCCGGTATGGCAACCGGACTGCGGCGGCCGCTGGCGTCAGGTTCGCCGAGTTCCATCCTTATGCATCTGATGCCTCTGACATTGCCTTTCTCATCTGAAAGAATCTCAACTGGGTTGGTCAGGAACTCGAAACGGATGCCCTCCTCTTTTGCGTGATGCACTTCCTCGCGACGTGCCGGAAGTTCAGTCTCGGTACGGCGATAGACTACGGTGACGGTGTCATCAGAATTTGCCGCCCGAAGTCCCTGAAGCCTCAGTGCCGTACGTGCCGCATCCATAGCGACATTACCTCCGCCCACAACCACGACATTACGACCGACGCTGACCGGTGTGGCATAATCGTCCCGATAGGCTTTCATAAGATTGTTACGAGTGAGGAACTCATTTGCTGAGTAGACTCCGTTCAGACTCTCACCCGGAATGCCCATAAACTTCGGAAGACCGGCACCGGAGCCGATGAACACTGCCTCAAAGCCTTCCTTGCCGAGCAGTGAGTCCACAGTCATGGTGCGGCCGACGACAACATCCGTCTCAATGTGAACACCGAGGGCGCGGACCGCGGCGATTTCCGCAGCGAGAACCGTGTCTTTCGGAAGGCGGAACTCCGGAATGCCGTATTCAAGCACACCCCCGGCCTTATGCAGGGCCTCGAAGATGGTCACGTCATAGCCGAGTTTCGCGAGGTCAGACGCACAGGCAAGGCCTGCCGGTCCACTGCCTACCACCGCCACGCGATGCCCGTTCCCGGTCGCCGTTTTCCCGCCTAAGCCGTCACCAGGGAGAGCTGCATCCTGATGCACAGCAGAGCCGTTTTCTGAAACATCGGACGAAAGTTCCGCCTGATGTTCCCGACTCCAATCTGCAACGAAGCGCTCCAGCTTGCCTATTGCCACAGGTTCGAACTTGACTCCGAGCACGCACGAGCCCTCACACTGGGTTTCCTGCGGGCACACGCGGCCACATACCGCCGGCAGGGACGAATCCTGCGCGATGACGCGGGCCGCGCCTGCAAAGTCGCCTTCGACTACCCTGGCGATAAAATCAGGAATCTTCACATTCACAGGACAGGCCGCCACACAGCGCGGGTTCTTGCAGTGCAGGCAACGCGTTGCCTCAAGCATCGCCTCTTCGGCATTATAGCCATAGCACACCTCTTCAAAGTTTGCAGCCCTCCGCTTCGGGTCCTGTTCCCTGACCGGAACTCTTGGTATTCTGTTTGCCATCTTAATTATATTTTGTTTGTCTTTTTGGTCTATATTCCTTTTCTCATCGGTCATGTACCCCAGTACACTCCCTCTTCCAAAAGAAATCTATCCTCAAAAATCCTTCACAAACTTTCCCAAATTATTTTTAACTTCCTTCATTTCGCTCGGAATGAAAAGGAAATCACAGAAGTTTGCACTTATGCGTCTCAAACGCCTCACGGGAAGCCTGTTCCTGAGGGCGGTACATTCCCTGACGGCGCATGGCCTCATCAAAATCCACCTCGTAGCCGTTGAACTCCGGACCCTCGACGCAGGCGAAGCGGGTGCGTCCGCCGACAGTCACGCGGCAACCTCCGCACATTCCGGTGCCATCAATCATAAGGGTATTCAGACTCACCGTAATCGGAAGTCCAAGCTTCTTTGCTGAAAGAGTCGCGAACTTCATCATAATCATCGGTCCTATGGCGACAGCCTGGTCATAGTCCTTATGTTCCTCATTCACAAGCTGTTCAAGCCTGGCAGTAACAAGCCCGTGAAAACCACGGGAACCATCATCGGTACAGATGTAGAGATTATCGCAGGCCGAAGACATTTCCTTCTCATATATGATAAGGTCAGCGGTCTTCGCACCCACAATCACATCCACCGCCACTCCCCTCTCGTGCAGCCACTTTGCCTGCGGATAGACCGGAGCCGTGCCCACTCCACCGGCGATGAAGACATATTTCTTCTTTCTCAAATCATTCAAGGGCATTTCCGTGAAATCAGAAGGAACTCCGAGCGGTCCGACGACATCGGCAAAGGCATCCCCCACAGTCATTTCGCACATCTGCATGGTTGAAGCTCCTATTGCCTGAATGACTATTGTCACGGTGCCGGCATCGGTGTCATAGTCACTGATTGTAAGCGGGATGCGCTCCCCTTTCTCGTCCGCTCTGACAATCAAAAACTGCCCCGGAAGAGCGGCCGACGCGACCCTCGGAGCAGCAACTTTCATCCTACATATCGTAGGAGTCAGAAAATCTTTCTCTATTATCTTATACATAAGATATCACTTCTTCACCTCGGCAGTGTAGCCGAGTTTGTTGATAGCCGCGGCAAGCTTTTCGACGGAAGTCTTTGACGCGTCATATTTTATGGTTATAGTCTTCGTCTTAAGATCGACCTTCATATCCTTCACGCCCTTCTCGAAGGCGATGTTGTCGTTGACCTTGTTCACGCATTTTTGGCAATGTATATTTGTCACGAAGACCACCGTCTTAATCTCGCCTTTGGGAGCCTTCATGGCAACAGCCTCCGCATTTACCGTCATAGAAGCCGCCTCAGCCGGACAGCCCATAGCAGCCGTCGCCACAGCAACCACCGCGAACATATAAATCATTTTTTTCATTCTACAAAGATAAATTAAACATTCTAAAAAATTACGCAGCAAGTGCCTTTTTTTGCAGAATTTCACCTATTTCCACAATGTGAAACGCAGGCCGGCATAGACCTTTATGCCCATCAGCGGTCCCCAGACACAACTGGCATCGAAAGACTGGGAGCGCGGGTCGATATGCCCATCAGCCAAAACATCCCCGGCGACAACAACCTTTTGCCTGTAATTAGTCAGGTTTTCAGCGCCCAAATATATGTCAAGCCCACGGAAGCGTTTCGTAACCTGCGCATACAGAAGAGGATAGGCCGGTGTACGGCCGCCAGTATAGAGCAGGTTTCCTTCCGCGTCCTTCATATTCATCATGAAGTCATAAACCCGGCAGGAACCGTTAACCGAGGCCGTAAAGTCGAAAATCCACTTGTTCATCGGAGTCGCATACTGGAGATTCAGAACGCCCTTGCATCGGCTTGTGAGCGGTCTTTCGACCAAGCCCTTGTCAGCAAGCTCGATTTTGGCGTTGGTGTAGCGGAAAGTAGCCGTGATGGTAAAGCGCTCCACGGGCTCCACATTGAAGTCAACCTGGATGTTGTCCGTGAACGAGCGGCGTCCGTCAAGAGAGTAGAAATCAATCTGATTCACAAAGTGTTCATAATCCACGACCATCTGCTGCACAAACTGTGTGCGAAAATAATCGACGCTGAGATAGGTGTTGGACGATGCTCCGAAAGGCATATAATAGGTCACGTTTCCCCCGAAAGTCCAGGCGTCTTCAAGAATGTGGTCGTTGAACGCTCCGACAAAACGCTTACCGGTGGAAAACACGCCGATATTGTCGATGAGCGGCGTCGAATGCCTCAATCCCCTGCCGCCGTTCGCACGGAGTACGATTTCTTCAATCGGAGAATATTTCAACGTCAGACGAGGGGATATGTGCGGCTTCGATGAAAACGGAGAGCCTTCGACAGTCCCGTTCTTCGAAAAATACCAGTCGCCGCGAAGTCCCGTAATCATTGAGAACTTGTCATCGAAATGGAAGGTATATTCACCGAATATCCCGACATTTCCAAGATTCGTCACGCCCGCAAAAGCCTCCGGCGCCGCAATGCCACGATATTGACGGGCAAAATCTTCATTGTAACTGTCGAGAACCCCGTTCAGTCCAAGCGTAAACTTATGGTTTTCATTCACTTCGTTCTGATACAAAAGATTTATGAAACCGGAGTGCTGCCCGGCAAGGTATTGTATGGAGCCGAACCACGAGTCCATATCCTGATAGCTATAGTCTCCGACGAACGCTATGTTCTGCGAATTGTCCTCGTTCAGAGGAATGCCTACCTTGAGGTAGCCGTTTATGGAGCGGTTCAGGATGTCCGAACCCCAGGGGTTTATCTCATCCGCGGCAAGCCCGTCGCATTTGTAGTTTTCGTGCTCGTAGAAATGCTTCTTTCCATCGGCATCCTTAAGCATCTGCCCTCCGAGTCTGCTGTCGCGCAGAGCCCGCACGCCGAAGCGCACCTGAACGCCGCTTGGAGCATAGTAGAGCCAGCGATTGGCTATGTTGAACTGAAGCATGCGCGGGTCGTCGAGCAAGGTGTCGTGGTTGTGGTCCGCAGGGGCGAAATTCCCTGACACATGACCAAGGAGAACTGTGCTCCACCGCTCGCCCATCTGAAGTGAGGAGGCGATGTTGAAGTCCATCTTGGAGTCGCTCATAGCGGCATAGTTCAAAAACAGTGGCTTCTCGTCCGTAGGCTTGCGATGCTCCATGTTAATCTGCCCGGTCATTGACTCGGTGCCGTTGATGACCGATGTTGACCCCTTCGCAATCTGAATGCTTTCCAACCACGGCCCCGGAATGTAGGAGAGTCCGAAAGGAGCTGAA
>SAMEA104315422__coassemble_359_pt1 | contig 23240 bp, 28 predicted proteins | sample SAMEA104315422__metabat2_high_PE_007 | metagenome-assembled genome bin SAMEA104315422 (sample SAMEA104315422) | gut metagenome | biome: Monkey gut; feature: monkey-associated habitat; material: faeces | place: China | collected 2013 | reverse complement strand
AAGTCTTTAGAATCATATCTGTAAAACCTAATAAGCATCACAAAGGCATTACAAAAATAGAAAATAAATTTGACAAAAAAAAGAGTTCTGAACGAACTCTATCAAATATTCTTAACTATTTTCGGATTTTAAAGTGTCAAACTACCGAGTTTTCTTGCTCATAATTATCTGATTTACAAATATGAATCTATCCACAAGCTAAACCGGGATTCATACATCTTGCACATCGTCCCGGCATCTTCGCTTTGAGGGGGCAAATATAAGATTTTTTGAGTAATTTTGAAGCTGCAAACTCCGATTTTTAGAAATGAAAAGAATAACAACATTCTTCGCAACAATGCTGATTGCAGCCGGCCTTGGTGCCGGGACACCGGCAAATGGTCTGACATTAGGAGAAGAAAACCGCAACGTGGCGACTCCGTCAGGTGCACAAGTTGGAATATGCATAAGGACACTTTCCGGAAAGGTGCTGAGAGAAGAGAATGCAGGCCTGAATTTCATTCCGGCTTCCAACCTGAAGACAGTGACGGCAGGGGCAGCCTTGAAACGTCTCGGAGCCGATTTTCGCTTCGAGACGGCTGTGGCATATTCAGGATGTGTCGGCACAGACGGAGTGCTCCACGGAGACCTCTACATCATAGGAGGTGGAGATCCGACGCTCGGTTCGCAGGCCGCACTCGCCATGCCAAAGGATAGCCTCTTCTCAAGATGGGAACGGGCCGTGCGCGGCGCCGGCATCCGGAGCATTGCCGGAAGCATCATCGCTGACTCGCGCAGGATGCCGGCGGAAGTGAACGGAAGCTGGATGTATGAAGACCTGGGAACGTACTACGGGGCGACATGCAGTGCGCTGATGTTCAATGAGAACTGCCTCGAAATAACTGTCGCCCCCGGCACTGGAGCCGGGGATGAGGTCATAATCTGTAGTGAGAATGCCGGCAAAATCCGGAGCGCCGATTCCGGCAGAAAACAAATGCTGCCGAACAGGCCCTGGATGAAAATAATGAACAATTGCACGACAGGGCCGGAAGGCAGCGGAGACAAAAGCTACCTGCTCGTCAGTGAATTTGCAGCGGTCGGGCATCTGGTAGGAAGCTATGCCGTCGACCGCAGGGCAAAAACAATCAGCTACAACGATCCGTTCGCTGACTTCTCATGCGCATACGAGTTCGCGTCCTTCCTCTCATCGAACGGAATCCCGTGCACGGCGGTCACATCAACATCGGCATGCCATCCGACAGCTATATTCCATAATACAGAATCATCGGCGCATGAAAAATGTCCTGGCACATACGACAATCACGATAGGAAACAAAGTCTCGGCTTCGAGACTTTCGACACAAGTGGAAGCCTGACATACTCCGGACATTTCACACCGCAGGATTCACTCACAACCATCACCACGACTTTCTCTCCGCGTCTTTCCGAAATCATCAGGGAAACCCTTCGCGTCAGCAACAACCTCTACGCAGAGACTCTACTGCGAGCCCTTAGGCCCGGTGGAAGCACGGATGATGCCCTGAAGTCAGAAATGAGCATCATCGAAAGCATGGGAGTGAGCACATCGCGCGTACGGATTGAGGACGGTAGCGGCCTCTCCAGAAAAAACAGCGTCAGTCCCGGGTTTCTCGTCAGCTTCCTCACCGCCATGTCCCGTCAGAGTTGTTTCGGCACCTATCTCCGCACCTTCAACAATCCCGGTCCTGACGAGCATATCTTCAGCACCTCTGCTCTCGGAATCCGCCGTCGCATACGTCTGAAAAGCGGTTCGATGGGAGGAGTGCTCTGCTACTGCGGCTACATCCTCCCGCAATCCAATGCCATATCTCCAACAGGGACATCAAAGGAGACCTCAACCGGCGAAACCATAGCGTTCTCAATCATGATAAACGACAGCATCCAGTCCACGACACGCCTGCGCAACTACATAGAGTCCGTCCTCTCAGAATATATCAAATAGAGGATTTTATCAAGACAAGTAACGCAGCAATCCGCTTTTTATTCATTCCCTCTGAACAAGTTGCGGCAAAGTTCGGGTATATCCCCCACCCGCACCACTTCAATGCCTTCGACTTTGAAGTCAAGGGTAGAGAATGATGAAATGAAAATCTTGCGGTACTGAAGGCGTGCGGCTTCGGCTATGCGCCTTTCAACCTGCGCGACAGGGCGGATTTCACCGCTGAGTCCCACTTCACCGGCAAAGCAGACGTCTGACGGAATCGGAAAGTCGATGTTGGAGGAGAGCACGGCGCTGACTATGGCGAGGTCACAGGCTGTTTCGGTAATCTTCAGCCCGCCGGCCATGTTGAGGAAGACGTCCTTGATGCTGAGCTTGAATCCCGCACGTTTTTCCAAGACAGCGAGCAGCATGTTGAGACGGCGCGTGTCGAAACCGGTGGCCGAGCGCTGCGGAGTGCCGTAGGCTGCTGTGCTGACAAGAGCCTGAACTTCAATGAGAAACGGACGGGTACCATCGAGAATGGCCCCGACAGCAATGCCGCTCAGATTGTCGGCGTGCATCGGTATCAGCAGTTCAGACGGGTTGGGAACCTCGACAAGCCCGGTGCCTGTCATTTTGAATACGGCAATCTCGGAAGTGGAGCCGAAACGGTTCTTGATGCTGCGAAGAATCCTGTATGCCCCCCTGTTGTCCCCCTCGAACTGCAGCACGACATCGACTATATGCTCAAGAATCTTCGGCCCGGCAATGCTTCCCTCCTTGGTAATGTGACCGATGAGAATGACAGGAACTCCAGTCTCCTTGGCGAAACGCAGAAGCATCGCTGCTGTTTCCTTAATCTGCGAGACGGAACCCGGCGATGACTCGACAGCCTGCGAATACATAGTCTGCACCGAATCGACGACCATAAGGTCCGGCATCAGAGCACGCGCCTCCGTAATCACATTCTCCATTAGTGTCTCACTGTAGATCAGACAGTTGGAGAAATCAGAGGCTCCTGCACCCATGCCAGCCGCAAGCCGTTCGGCACGAAGTTTCACCTGCTTTGCCGACTCCTCGCCCGTGACATAGAGCGTCCTTAGATTCGGGCAGTTTAGAGGAATCTGAAGCGAAAGTGTCGATTTCCCGATGCCGGGCTCACCGCCTACCAATACAAGTGACCCCTCAACCATTCCCCCACCGAGTATGCGGTCAAGTTCCGCGTTGTTCAGCGATACGCGAGCCTCCCCACCGGTCTCCACAGACGAAAGGGGTTGTGGTCTCGACGCCGCCCCCACGGAGTTCACACCCGTTGCGCCGACAGGTTTCTTTCCTGTAGCCACAGTCTCCTCGACCATGGTATTCCATTCCCCGCACGCAGGGCAACGTCCCATCCACTTCGGGCTCTCATTTCCGCACGAGGTGCAGAACCATGCCGTCTTTATCTTTGTCGCCATATCTTTATAAAAAGAGGTGTTTCGCACTTACGAAACTTGAATTACAAAAAAAAAGATATCGTTCCCACTTTAGAGACAATATCTTTGAAGCGTCCAATGACGCTTTTGCAGCTAGAGTAATAATTACTCAGCAACGACTGTGCTGTCGCAAGCAGTGCAGGTTGAATCTGCTGCAGCGCAGCAAGAGTCGCAGCACTCTGTTTTTGCTTCCTCTGTAGCCTCAGCCTTCTTCTGATCGTTATTGCAGGCGCAAGACACGGTAGCGAGCATAAGAGCTACAACTGCCAAAGACATAAATACCTTTTTCATAATACTGAAAAATGATTTAATTAAACAATACCACCCGTAGAAACAGCTGTAAAATTACCGCTTTTCCAACAAGCCGCGAAAGTACGCATTTTTTATGAAACAACAAATATTTTTCACAAAAAAAATTATACTTTTTGCTCCCAAACACTGACACTATGGCCATTCGGACGCAAGTTTACCGGCATCACAGCTTCAACGTCGGCTGCTCACGGTCAAGTTTGAACACTTCCATGTCGTGAATTTTCCCCTCGTCGATGTGGAAACGGAGAGCAGTGCGGACGATGTGAAAGCCCTGAAGACCGGCCGCCCCAGGGTTAAGCACCATCATATTGAAGTGTTTGTCATAGACGACTTTGAGAATGTGTGAGTGACCGCAGACGAAGATGTCCGGCTGATAGCGCATAAGTAGGGCATAGGCATTGCGGTCATATTTGCCGGGATAGCCGCCGATGTGGGTCATCAGCACTTTCATACCCTCGCATTCCCAAAAACGATGGACGGGATAGTCGTAGCGCAGGTCATAGTTGTCACAGTTCCCGCAGACTCCGACCAGCGGCTTGAAAGTCGCAATCTCCGCTGCCGTCTCGAATCCGCCACCGAAATCCCCGGCATGCCAGATTTCATCCACCGGCGAGAGAAATTCCCTGAAAGGGGCGTCAAACACCCCGTGTGTATCTGAAATAAGTCCTATAAACATAATAATCTAAAACAATGAGCCGAAAAGGCGGGCGATGGGTTCCATGATCTTGCTTATGCGGGAACGGTGCTCCCATTTATCGTCAGTAATCAGTTCGCTATCCTTCAGATCTTCGAGGAAATATCCTTTGAGCTCGGTGCTTATTTCCGGATCATAGATGTAGGCCTGCACCTCAAAGTCCGTATCGAAGCTGCGGTAGTCGAGGTTCGCCGAACCTATGGAACAGAGTTCGTCATCGATGACAAAGAATTTCGAGTGGTTGAATCCCTTTTTATAGAGATAGACCGACACTCCCGAATCGAGAAGCGTATCAATGTTGGAATAGCCTGCCCAGGCGACCACCATGTTGTCTCCGCGCACCGGGATGAGAATCCGCACGTCCACGCCGCTCATCGCCGCAACCTTCAGTGCTGTCACAATAGGCTGATTAGGAAGGAGATACGGCGTAGAGATGTAGATGTAGCGTTTGGCGTTTCCAATGGCGGCGAAATAGGCCTGCATGATGGCAGCATGAGGAGAATCCGGTCCGGAGGTCGCAATCTGAATCGGAAGGGTCGCCTCTATGTGCGGAGCCGGGAAATATTTCATGTCGTAAAGCAGCTCACCGTTGGTCACGAATGACCAGTCGTTGATGAAGACGGCATTGAGCATCGTGACTGAGCCGCCCTCAAGGCGAATCTGCGTATCGCGCCACACGCCTCGTTTAGTCCCGTGGAGGTAGCGGTCAGCGATATTCATACCACCAGTATAGCCGACCTCACCGTCAATCACGACAATCTTGCGGTGGTTGCGGTAGTTGAACTTGTTGGCGAAATGCGGCAGCCAGACCGGCATATAGCTGTAGGCCTCGATTCCGGCCGTACGCATGCGCTCCACATCACGGATCTTCAGAGCACGGCTGCCCACGCTGTCAAATATCACCCGCACTTCCACTCCTGCTGACACACGTTCGGAAAGTATGGCGAAGAGCTGTTCAAAGAGTTCCCCGCTCTCGATGCCGAAAATCTCGATGTGTATGAACTTGCCCGCATTCTTGAGATCCCCGAACATCATAGGGAAGCACTCGCAACCGTTGTTCAGAATCCGAAGCCGGTTCCCAAGGGTGAGCGCGGCATCTCCATTGTTCAGCAGAAGTGTGACGAAATTGCGGTGGACAAGTTCCGAGTAGGCAGGCTTGCATATTTCCTTCAGCTGCTCCGAGCAAATTGACTTGAGGCGTCTTGACACGGTGTCGTCATCGTACCTGAACTGCCGGCTCTTGCGCCAGCTGCGGCCGAAAAGCATATATGCGACAATTCCGCCCACAGGAATGACGAGAATGACAAGTATCCATGCAAGCGTTTCCGCCGGGTCACGCCGTTCCTTGAGCAGGACATAGAAAATCGCTATGACCAACAGCACGTATATTATGCTCAAAGCTGTTCCCATACCATTCTTCAGTTACAATATCTATATATCACAGCATCAGCGAATTATACACAATCTCCACGCACAGCAAAGCGGCCGTTTCGGTGCGTAGACGGGACGGACCGAGATGAACAGGGACATAGCCATGCTCTAATGCCAGGTTCAACTCGTCTGACGAAAAATCACCTTCAGGACCAACGAGGACAATGATTTCGGGAATGTGAGAGCCAGCTTTCAGACCTTCGCGCACCGCACCATCCTCGTATGCCTCCGGTCTGACTGATGCAAAAGACGGAAAATTCGCACCGAGCCATTGTTCAAGGACCTCTTTCATGGACTTGCGGGGATGGTCTGCATCTTCGAAGCAGCAGGCAATCAGCTTGAGCGAATCAGCGGAGCCTGAGCCTTTTAGGATAAAATCTTTAACACTGACAGTTTCGGCGATTGCCGGGATTGAGCCCTTGAGCGACTGCTTGGCGGCCGAAAGAACTATCTTTTCAAGTCTCTGCGTCTTGACGATGCGGCGTTCAGAGTGCTCACCAATCACAGGAGCAATCGAATCCACCCCTATCTCAGTAGCCTTCTCTGCAAACCACTCGCAGCGGTCGATGTTCTTTGTAGGACACACGGCCATGGTCAGACGATACGGGTGTGCGTTCCAACATTCAATGCTGGAGATAATCTCGGCCTCAACCGCCTTGGGACGATCGTTGACTATGCGGCAGCGCATCAGCGTACCATTGCCGTCTATAACGCTGAGTTCATCTCCGTCCCTATGCCTAAGAACCCGGACACAATGACCGGATTCCTCCTCATCAAGACGGACAATGCCGCCATTTATGTCACTTGAATAAAAAAGTTCCATATTGATTTTGACACTTGCCGGAGCCGCGTTATTTCCTTATTATCTCAATCGAGGCGTCAAGCCCCACCTTTATGATTGACGAGGCCTGCCCTGTCGCCCCGCCTTCGAGCGAGCGGTCAACCACATAGTCAACCCCGTCAAGCACAGGCCGGGTGATTTCCGAGAAGTTCTTCGGAGTAGGCTCACCCGAAATGTTTGCGGATGTGGACACAAGCGGACGTCCAAGAGCGGCGACAAGGTCGCGACAGAAATTCATCATCGGGATGCGTATTCCCACCGTGTCATCATCTGCCACGACATTATGCGCAAGAAGATGCCTGTCCGCAGGCTGTCCGGCCTCGCCGTGGAGCGCACCCGGATAAATGATGGTCATCGGCCTGTCGTTGACCTCAATCAGTTGCACAGCCATCTCCGGAATCTCCCGGACATATCGGCAAATCATATCCACGTCAGAGGCAAGCAGCACAAGAGACTTGCTGTCAGAGCGGTGCTTCAGCGCATAAATCTTTGCCACGGCCTCAGGATTCGTTGCATCGCACCCGAGTCCCCACACGGTGTCTGTCGGATAGAGTATAATTCCTCCATTGCGTAGAACTTCAAGCGTCCTTCGCAATTCTTCCTTGTAATCAGTCATTTCCTTCATATCTATTTAATAATACCATTTTCGTCCATATCATTGACCTGCGACAAGGTCTGTGACAACTGGATAGTGATCCGAGAGCTTTACCCGGTCTGTGATGTGGGACGCCGCGTGCCACTCTTGTGGAATGAAGACATAGTCTATACGGAGCATCGGCCAGAATGCGGAGTAGCTTGCGCCAAACCCACACCCTGCCTCGACGAACGTGTCCTTCAGGTCGTGGCTTATGCGATGGTAGGTGTAGGACATCGGATTGTCGTTAAAATCCCCGCACACGAGCGCCTCAATAGGGCTCTCCTCAATATGCGCGAGCACATCATTGACCTGCTTGGGACGGCGGATGATGGACCTGCGGTATTTGTTCTCCGTTTTCTGCAGGATCTCGCGATCACCGGTCACTGACTTCCAGATGTTCGACATCGATATGGCATAACTCTCGAAGTGGCAGTTATATATCCTAAACTTACGTCCACATAAGCTATAGTCCGAATACAAGGCGAGATTGCTGCTATCCTCGAAGAGTACCTTTCCCTTCCCCACTGCAGGAAGGCGGCTGAGGGTCATATTCCCGCAGTAGGTGCCGCGTCCCTTAAGCAGATAGTATTCAATATGGTAGCCTGGCATACGTGAACTGACAAAGGACTTGAGCTGCGATGGGTTTTCGGTAACATATTCCTGAAGGCAGATGATGTCGGCATTCTGACGGCGCAGGTAGGCAAAGATGGAGTCGGCGCATGCCTCGCGGGATGCATAGCGGTCTTTGCGGTAGGAAAACCGGTCGACATTCCAAGTCAGAAGCCTTACGGAAGCTGAAGGGCTGGCGGAAACCTCATTTTGTCCAGCGGCCTCGGAATTGCCGAAGCGGATGTAGCGGCCGGCAAAAAGCAGAGACGGGAGAACGGCGAGCAGCGGAATTATGAGAAGACGCGAACGCCGGACAGCCGCCCAGATCAGCAGGACAATGTTCAGAATCGCTATCGGGAAGAAGAGCAGACCGAAAATGGAGAAAAACCAGACCTTAGCGGGATTGGCTACCGTGGAAATGTAGGAGAGCATGAGCAACCCGGCCGCAACAAGCATCAGCACTCCTGCCGAAATGCCCACGAATAGGTTCCTTTGTCGTCTATTGCCCTTCTTTTTCATGATTTTCCCACGGTTTCCTATGGTTCAGTTGTCATAATAGGTGTACATCTTGTTGCCCTTCTTCCACCAGAGGATGAGTATCAGGCCGAAGAGCATGCCTCCAAGATGAGCGAAGTGGGCGATGCCGCCCCCGACACCAGTTACTCCGGTCAAGAGTTCAATCACGGCAAAAATAAGAACGAACCATTTGGCTTTCAGCGTTATCGGAGGGAAGAGAAGAGTCATCATCGAATCCGGGAAAAGCATCGCGTAACCAAGAAGCAGACCGTAAATTGCGCCTGACGCGCCAACGGTCGGGGTCATACAGAGAGTCTGAATGGAACGGTTCGCAGCAATGGCGTCGGCTGCGGCCCCGGTGTTCACGATGTGCTCCCAATGCAGACACTGTATCCATTCAACACCTGTGTGCAGGGCCGCCGCCCCGAGACCTGTCACGAAATAGAACAGGAGGTATTTCTTCGGTCCCCAGACCCTTTCGAGCACGCTGCCGAACATGTAGAGGGTGAACATGTTGAAAAACACGTGCCAGAAGCCTCCGTGCATAAACATGTGCGTGACAAACTGCCACCAGTGGAAATACTGAGACTTCGGATAGAAAAGAGCGAACTTCTCGTACATGAAGTCAGGACTAAGCTCCGAAATTATCCAAATCAGGAAGTTAATGATAATTATGTTTCTTGTCACCGGAGGGATAGCGCTGAGGAATCCCCTTCCGCTGTTGTTTTCGAATCTGAACTGCATTCTGTCTTTTGTTTATGCCGGGAGGCTCCCCATGTCCGCAAACTGAGAGCGCAACCGGTTCGATTAAAACTTTCTGTCAAGCTCGTCCGCAGGAATTATCACCATAGTTTTCCTGCCCGCCGCCGTGAACTCCGGGTTGGTGCTGGCCATCAGGGCATCGACAAGGCGCTGTGCCTCGTCCGCGTTCCTCACCCCATTGTAGCCGGAAGCCCCGAGCACCGCAAGCTTGCCCGCCATGTCCGAGCGCACAAGTTCGGATCGAGTGGTTGTCTTGAAGCAGAAGAAGCAAATCCCCTACCATAGTTTCCACACGTCCCTCCTCCGAGGAATATCCTGCCGGAATGGCGTTCACGACCACGGAATCTGTCCCGAACGGGGCGATGTCGAAGCCAAAGCCCTTCAACACCTCCGAGTTCGCCTCAACAACCGGCACATTCTCAACACCTATGCGCACTGACACCGGAAATAGAAGGGTCTGCGAAAAATGGTCCGCATCTTCATCGCGACGGCCGCTGATAAAACGGTCGTAGAGAATCCTCTCCATGGCGCGTCGGGCATTCACGACAAGCAGCCCCGACTTCGAGTTGGTGACTATGTATTTGTCTTGAACGGTTATGAAACTGCGGGTTATGCCGAAATGGTCCTCGAAGAGCTTGCCATAGTCATCGCGTCTGTCAACGTATGAGGCGGTGTCGTAACCATTCACGCGTCCGGCACCACTCCCCTGCTCGGGATGTGAACCGGTGAAAATGTCAGGCTGGTTCTGGAAACCGTCGTTTTCGAAAGGGTTGTAGCCGCTCTCCGGCATTGCAGGCTCGGAGACCGGACGGTATTCGTCAAAATTGCGTCCGACGGCAGGAAGCTCAGGAACCGAGCCGAGTTCAAAGTCTATGGACGCTGTTCCGAACGAGTTCTTGCCGAGAGTCTCCCGCACGCAGGCATAAAGGGTCTGGAACACGAGCGAGTCGTCCTCGAACTTGATTTCAGCCTTCTGCGGATGGACATTGACATCGACTTCGTGAGGATTCACTTCAAGGTAGATGAAATAGGTCGGCGTCGTTCCCTCGGCAATCATTCCCTCATATCCTTTCATCACAGCCTTGTGGAGATAGGGACTGCGGAAATATCTTCCGTTGACGAAGAACAGCTGGTTACCCAACCCCTTACGGGCCTTGTCCGGCCGCCCGATGAACCCGGAAACGCGCATTATGGAGGTCTCGGCGCTGATGTCGGTAATTTCCGAGGCGACTCCTGCTCCTACAATGTCCTGTATCCTGAACTTCAGAGAACTGGCTGGCTTCAAGACATAAATTTCGCGGTTGTTGTGGATGAGCGTGAAACTGATGTCAGGGCGGGTGTAGGCCACATGCTGAAATTCGGAAACTATGTGCTTGAGTTCTACGCTCTCGGATTTGAGGAACTTGCGTCGCGCCGGAACATTGTAGAAGAGGTTGCGCACGGAGAAGTTAGAGCCTACAGGGGTGACCGTCTCAATCGTTGAAAGATGCTGGGAATCAGCGAAGTCTACCTGACAGCCGATTTCATCCCCGGCACGTCTGGTCTTGAGCGTAACTTCTGCCACGGCGGCGATTGACGCCAAAGCCTCCCCCCGGAATCCGAAGGTGTGGATGTCCATCAAATCATCAGCCGAGGAAATCTTGGAGGTCGCATGACGCTCGAACGCAAGTACCGCTTGATCCGGAGACATTCCGCACCCGTTATCGATGACCTGAATCAGGGTGCGCCCCGCGTCCTTTATGATGACGCTGACTTGGGTCGCTCCGGCATCGACGGAGTTCTCCATGAGTTCCTTCACAACGGACGCCGGCCGCTGGACGACCTCGCCCGCGGCAATCATATTCGCTATATTACTCGGCAGTATTCTTATATCCATATCACGCGAACAACAACGAATAGTATTTGGCAATCAGATAGATAACTACAAAAGCAAGGATGAGTGTAACCATCCCTATGATTCGCTGAGCCTTACTCGAACCGCGCGTCTTCGAATAATTCCCGTTCCTAAGACTTCCCTTTATATAAGCCCCGGGAACATAGTTTTTCTCCCGCGACCCGTCAACCGCCCCGAATTTCTGCTTTAAGGCGTCCTTCTCTTCGTCATAGTAGCGCGGTCTATAATTAAAGACCCGATGCTCCTGAGTTCCGAAGAATCCGAAATTGAATATCCCCATAATCCCGTCTTTTATTGATTGATACCCCACATTCACATCGAATGAAATGACATATCCTGCAAATTTACACATTTTTCATTATTTTTGCACGAGATAGACGGGTCATTGCCGCGAAAGGACGTTAGATTACGAAACTTGAATATTGGAACATGAATATGGAAGACATACGAATAGGTCAGGGATATGACGTGCACGCGATTGCCGAGGGAATCCCGATGTGGCTCGGAGGAGTGAAAATTGACGGTCCGACAGGGTTTGTGGCACATTCAGACGGTGATGTGGCAATCCACGCGCTGTGCGATGCGATGCTCGGTGCCCTCACCCTCGGAGACATCGGAAAACATTTTCCTGACAATTCGGACGAGTTCAAGGACATCGACAGCAAAATTCTCCTCGCCCGAGTGAACGGACTCATCAAGGACCGGGGATACAGGCTCGGAAATGCGGACATCACCATCGCCCTTCAAACTCCGAAGCTCGCCGGATACATTCTTAAAATGCGCGAGACACTCGCTGACGTCCTCGGCTGCGACACCGACCGAATCTCAGTCAAGGCCACGACAACTGAAAAGCTTGGCTTTGTAGGGCGCAAGGAAGGTTGCGAAGTTTGGGCGACAGTGTTGCTGCAGAGCGAATAAGGATATTTCGTCCGAATCAGATTTTCGTGCCGGACGAATCCGAAAAGAGGCGAAACCGACTGGTTCCGCCTCTTGCTTTCTGAACAACGAAGAAGAAGACTATTTCTTCTTGTTTGCGTATCTCTGGTAGAACTTGTCCACACGTCCTGCCGTGTCGACGAGTTTCATCTTGCCGGTGTAGAACGGGTGAGATGTGTTTGAAATCTCGACCTTTACTACAGGGTATTCAACTCCTTCAATTTCAATTGTTTCGCGAGTGTTCGCGCAGGATCTTGTGATGAAGACCTGATCGTTTGACATATCCTTGAAAGCTACAAGACGGTAGGTTTCGGGATGAATTCCTTTTTTCATTTTATCTTAAATTTAATTAATTGCCACCATTCGTCATAGGTCACAAGACCATCACGCCCGATTTGGGAGCGCAAATGTACACAATATTTCCTTTTCCGCAAAAGAAAAGTCAAAGAAAATCAGTTTTCTTTGACAATTAATCGTGATTTCGTTGAGAGTTCAGGGGTGCGAAGCTGGTCACAGCCCAGGGACGCAAAGGCGTTTTCATCCCGGTTGATGAGAATCAGGCAATCTATGTCGGCAGCAAGGGTGCCTATCTCAACCTTTCTGCCATCGAGCTTTCACAGGAAAGCAAGTACGGCGACACGCACCTCGCTCGGAATGAGTGAATGCCTCAGGGTGCTCCAGCCGAGCGAGGTGCTTGTCTATGGGAATGCGTTTGACTTGAATTTCAATAATTTCGTATATTTGGAGGACAACATTCAAAGATTGAGATATGGAAAAGAAAGAGAAAGGGAAAATCTTAATACCAAATTTCTGGTGTGTCGGTGTGGATGGTGACCATGCGCTATATGAAAGCGACTTAGGTTGGTGTCAAAGGGATTTTGACGATGCTATGTCCGAAAATCCGGAAAAGGTCTTCCGCTACAATGTCAATGAAGTTGGAATGAGCATTCTTTTCTTTTGGGTTAAGGACATGAACTGGTACACTCTCGACATGGAGAAATATCCGGTGGAATTGCGCCGCCTTCGGAAAAGTCCGAACTGGGACGGCAAATGGGTGTATGAAAACGTGGACTGTACTTATCCCGATCATCACGCCGACGGAGATGTCATAATGACCTTCGACGACGACTCCAGGATTTGGAATGACCTTGTGATAAATGGAGAGCATATTGAACAAATCCTGAACGAATCCCTCATTCATGACATAGGATAGTGTCGCTTATATGATATATCAATGAAAGGAAGAAATCAAATGTGAAATAGCAAAATCAGCCACGGAGTAGCGTGAGGGGCGCTGTCCTTTTCTGGGTTGGTGCTTTTGTTTTCCTTTGTCGAAAAGCTTGCGGAATGGGAGGGAAACAGACATATATATACGAGGCTACACGGGACAACCGTTTGACTTGAATTTCAATAATTTCGTATATTGGGAGGACAATATTCAAAGATTGAGATATGGCGAAAAGAGTGTATGGACATATTGACGGTGTATGGCAGATTTCGGACGAAGATAGAGCATTGTTTGACCGCATCGCGAAAGAATCAGTATCTGAAAATGAAAAACATTTCTTCAGAGTCGTCGAATATAGGGAGAAACACAACCAGTCGATGTCCGGTGATGTGCTTTTGAATTATGCCAAGAATCCGGATGGAATAGGAATTATGCGCTATGACTACGATATGTATATGTTTTTGATAGACATAGGCAATGGCCGCGTAGAGGAACCATGGACAGCCAGTACATTAGATAGTTTTCTTGACATTGATTTGACTAAATATATATACGAGCGAACCGGATGTCGGACAATGTTTGAGTATCTGCGTTCAACAGATTATGAGGGCATTGATTACGAAGCTGACAACGACTGATATGGGTGGAGCAAAAACATATAATGCATCTGGCGGTTTTTCGAGATATGATTATCATCAGGTCGGAGATACCATCTATGTTGATGGTCTGAAAGGCAAGGTTATCGCTAAAAGAGATTCTAACGGCAATGATGATTTTCATGCAGGTTTGCCGAGCTATTCAAATACATCTGATTTTTATGCACGTACAGGCAGTAAATCTGGAGGAGGCAATCTGGAGAGCCGTCAACGAAATTAAAAAGGGAGACAAACCACATCTCCGTCCATTGAGGGAAGAGCGCATCGCGGCGGTCGAGATTGTCCCGGAAGCGTCGATTTTCGGCGGCTGGCTCGGTTATAGCGTTGTGATGTACGAATTCACCGACGAAGTCGCCGCTGCCATCAGACAACAACTTGAAAGCGAGCGGGAGTGATTTTTGCAGGTGTAAATTCAAAATGATTTTGCTATGTCTCTTAATGATATGTATTTCGGTCTTATTGGATGGCGGCGGTGGCTGTCTTCGCGTATTGGGAACAATCGCTGCGATTATAGTTTTGGTCATAGTTTTTGCAGATATGGATATTGTCGGATTTATTTCCATCGGAATATCCGTCATAATATTTATTCCAATTATGATTTTTCTTGACAAACGGAAGAAAGAGCGAAAAAAAGAACCTTGGAAACACGACATTTAGTGTCCTTTCATAGCTGCTTTCGAGCAGCTATTTTTGTATCATAAAGTTATGATACAATGGCAAAAATCAAAAGTGAAGACCTGCGGCTGAACATCATCGTCAACGGCGATGCCGGGCGCAAGGAAATTCTTGACACGGAGAAGGAAATTTCAAAGCTTGAATCTGAAATAAAGTCTTTGAAAAAGGCAGAAGGAGACCACTCCAAGGAAATCTCCGAAACCAACAAGAAGCTCACGGATGCGAAGTCGAAGTATCCGAACTCCAAAGGCAGATGAACCTCGACCAGAAGACGATGGCTGAACTCAAGAAATTCGACACGCGAACCGCCCAGAATGAGTTGCTGTCGTTAGCTCGCGTGGGTGGTAAACTTGGACTTCCCGGCAAGGAAGACTTGTTGGAGTTTGTTTCCGCTGCCGACAAAATCAATGTGGCACTGAAAGAGTACCAATGAGTACATATCAGATAAGGACGTTACCTATGGTTTCTTCTCTGAAGTTCCGCTCAACACAGAGTTCACTACAATCTACCTCCTTGGTGACAAGAAGACATCCTCCGTGCTCGACAACGTCAGCAAGACCATCGACCAGTGGCAGGAACTCGTGAAGGAGGTGAAACAGGAACTTCTGGAGCAGCGCGAGGAGTTCAGAAACTCGAAGGTTGAGTATGACGCGCGTCTCGTGGCCAAGGACAACAAAATTGACTCGCTCTACAAGGAAATCGCCGTCCTGCGCGATCGCAACGACAAGCTCAGTTCCAACGTGGCGAGGCTTACCATCGTTCGCTGCTGGAAACTCGGCTGCGGCATCCGCCAGCCTCCGATGGGCACCAAGGTCTCTGTCACCGAAGACGTAACGAATATTGTCGAACAGGTGAAGATTGAATAGAGTCTGATTTGCCAGATTCTTACAGCTCTTTGACATACTGGAATTGCCGAATATTATATACCTTTGCAGGGTCAAAATATAACGGCTATGGAAGAAAAATCAATTCAGCTTTTTGAAAATAAGCAGATACGAACCAAATGGGACGAGGAAACAGAGAAATGGTATTTTTCGATTGTGGATGTAGTGGCGGTGCTGACGGACAGCATTGATTACCAGACAGCGCGAAAATATTGGAAAGTACTGAAGGGTAGGCTTTTACAAGAGGGTGATGAACTGGTAACAAATTGTTACCAGTTGAAACTGCGAGCCGCAGACGGCAAGATGCGACTTACTGATGTGGCTGATCAGGTGCAGTTGTTCCGTCTCATCCAGTCTATTCCTTCCCCCAAGGCGGAGCCTATCAAGCAATGGATTGCACGGGTCGCATCGGAACGCATCGATGAAATTCAGGACCCGGAAATGGCCATTGAACGAGGCTATGAATACTATCGCAGAAAAGGCTACAGCGAAGAATGGATTAAACAGCGACAGCAGGGTATCAGCACCCGTAAAGGGCTTACAGACGAGTGGCAAAGATGCGGCGTGAAGGACATACAATATGCGACCCTCACGGACATTCTGACAAAAGAATGGTCAGGATTTACCACAAGGGAATACAAGGCTTACAAAGGGCTGAAGAAAGAAAACCTGCGCGACCACATGACTAATCTGGAGACGGCGGTAAACACTCTGGCAGAAGCGGTCACGACAGAACTCTCTAAAAAGAACAATCCGAAGACCTTTGACGAGAACCGGAGGGTCGCGAAGGCTGGAGGCAGCGTCGCAAAGAAAACCCGCATTGACATCGAGCGACGGTTGGGGAAAAGCATAGTGTCAAACGCTAATGCAAAACAACTGCAACATAAGGACGACGAAACGAAAGAAATTCCATAATCTTATATTTTGACACAAATTTTATGGGTGCGGCAATTCCGGTATTTCGGGGTTGCCGTTTTTGTATGACAAATAAATTGAAACAGATATGGGAACTATTAGCAAAAACTTTGACTACAAAGAGTTTGAAAAAACGGATGTACCTGGAATGCAGGTGCGGAACACAATCACTTCGACGGAGGTCCGCGACAGCATCAAGGCACTCGTTGATGAAGTCCTCCAGCCGCTCCGCGATGCCTGGGGCGAACCGCTCGCAATCAATAGCGGCTACAGGTGTCCGGAAGTAAACAAAGCAGTCGGAGGCGTCCCAACCTCTCAACACACCAAGGGCGAGGCCGCAGACGTGTGTCCATTCGGAAGAAATGGCCACGGAGACATTGGGGTCGTGAGGCAACTCGCGCAGAAAGCCGTCGAACTGGATCTGCCCTTCGATCAGATGATACTCTATCCCTCGTTCGTCCATTTCAGCCACAGGCTCAAAGGCGAACAGCGCAGGCAGATTCTTTACAACAAAAGATATACGGGGAAGAAATTGTAGAATCCGTTTTCCATAAATTATTGTTTAGCCCGGGGTTCCCGTCGGGAGATGCGAATCCTTTTCTCAAAAGACTCAACATACTACAAATTGTAGTACATACAAACCCCAGAAATTTTACTATGAGAAGAATTTGCACTCACTTCATCCTCCTCGCGCTCATGGTCGTATCATGCAGCCCGCGCATCGTCACCGTTGCCGTTCACGACACAACCACCGTCACTCGCACCCTGACAGTCCGCGACACCATCATCTCCGCGCCACTTCCGGTTGAGTCTGTCATCATCTCCACGCCCGACACGACATCCACAGTCGAGACTTCCCTTGCCTCATCCACCGCCACCATCACCGCCGGCCACCTTCGCCACAGCATCGAGAATAAAGGCACCGCCCTTTCAGTCCCGGCAAAAATCCCCGAAAAGCAGGAAATCATCCGAGTCACCAGGGAAATCCCCGTCCCCGTAGAGGTGCCCAAGCCTTACATCCCGAAATGGGTCTGGTGGGTCCTCGCCTGGGCCGCCCTCTCCACTCTGCTCCTCGCCGCCTTTCTCTGGCTGCGACTGAGAGTTTAATGTTTGATTATTCTGCGCCTCGGAGAAACCTGGAGTGTTTTTTAGTTTAAGATATAGAAAAATATATCAAAATATTTGCGCGGTGATATAATTTTATATATCTTTGCATTGTCAAAACATAAGAGATATGAAAAAGTACAAAGTAAGACAAGTGCTTGAGTTCTTGAAGAAAGACGGCTGGGAACTCGACAGAATGAAAGGAGACCACCGGCAGTTCAAGAACAAAAATAAGAAAGGAACTGTTACTGTGAACGGAAAGCCAAGCGACGACTTGGGACAGGATCTCCTGAACAGCATCTGGAAACAGGCTGGGTGGAAATGACCACCCTCCTTTTCTTGAAAACGAACGGAATAAACACAGTTGTTATGGAAAAAGTTAGAATAAAGATTGATTGGTATGAACACAACTATGGCGCGGCTCCGGCGAACGAGGACATCGCCTGCGTTGCAACCGGCAGTACATTGCACGAGGTTGAGCGTAACATCGTCGATGCTCTAAAGTTTCATGTTGAAGGGTTGGAGCCGGATGATATTCCAGCTGAATTGCAGGGTGAATGGGAGCCGGTGTTTGAACTGACAACACGGGCGTTGCTCCGTTATTCCGAGAATTTCATAACCCGCAAGGCCTTATCAAAGGAAACCGGAATCAATGAACAGCAACTCAGCCACTATGCGAACGGCTGGAGGATGCCGAAACCGGCCACGCAGGCGAAAATTATCAACGGAATACGCAACATCGCAAGGGAACTTTCGGCTATCTCTTAATGTTTTGACGAACACGTTTTAGCCGTCCGCCCTCGGAGAAATCCGGGGGCTTTTGTATTAGACCCCTCTATCCCCTCGAAGGGGAAGCGAAGCGTAGCTTTCCTCATTCCGAGACATTGAGAATGTCCACACCTTTGAGCTCTTCCGTCGCCTTGCCGCTGCGCTGGCAGTAGATGGAAGTCATCGCGAGGCTGCTGTGGTCAGCCTGCTGCTGGATGAAAGACACCGGAACACCGGCAGCTGCCATATTGGTGATGCCCGTATCCTTCAGACTATAAAACTGGACATCCTTACCGAATCCTGTCGCCGGGCGGACCACTCCCCTCCAATAATCCGAAACCCGTTGCACCCAAGTGCACTCCTTTCCCGGCATAAAATTCTTTCCGGAGAAAAGATACCATTTCGGGTGCGAAAGGTCAATGTCTGCGAAATATCTCATCATAGCGTCCGGAATCGTTCTCACAGAATCATTGTCGTTTTTTGCTATCTCTCCCCTTACCTTGACCGTCTGCGTCTTCAAATCAAGGTCCGAACATCTGAGCAGCATAATTTCCTTAGGACGCATAAAACAGCAATAGCATAGGAGGCACAGTCGCATATATCCTATATTTTCCCTCTCAAGAAAGTTCCATAACGTCTGAAGTTCATCATCGGACAAAACGCGTCTCTTTTTCTTGCGGAGGCTTTTCTTCTTTGGTTTTATGTCCTCAAAAGGGTTGTCGGGAAGATAGCCTTTCTGAACCATCCAGTGAAAAAGCGTGGAATAGAAACGGAGATGATTGTTGTATGTGAACGCCACGAAATTGTTATCCCTTTCCAAATCTTCCATAAAATCAAAGGCAGATGCTTTCGTGAATGCCGCAACAGGGGAACTCTCCCTGAATCCCCTGTATTCAGCCCAGACAAGAAGCTTCTTCGCGAAGGTATTGTAGGAGCGCAACGTGTTCGCTTCCACTTCTTTCTCCTTCACCTTTATAAAATTGTTTACAGCATCCTTGAACTTGACAGAAGCACGTGGCGCTATCTTTTCCACAAGCGGGTTCCACCCCAACGACAGACGCTCGTTTAATGCTGCAACGAGCATCAGCGCAGCTCTGCGCCTTTCCCGGACAGACTTGACTCTGTTAAATTTGATTTTGATACGTTTAAGTTTTCCTGTTGCCGGATTTTCGACATAAAAAAAGATATACCACTGCTCGCCTTCGTGGAGTTGCGCAGGTATGTATTCTTTATACGCGATGGGTTTGAAGAAAGACATTTTTTTTCTTTCGCACAACTCCAACAGAATCGAATATAAACTGCCGGTGGGGTGCGAAAGCTGTCCCGTTTCTGTCCCGTTTTTTGTGACAGATTTTTGTAATTTATTATCACCCCGAGAGTTACAGGGATTTCGTTGAGATAAGAGGATTCGAACCTCTACAAAGAGAACCAAAATCTCTTGTGCTACCATTACACCATATCTCAATTCCACTGCAAAGGTAGTTTATTTTTGTGGTTTCACAAAAAAATAAACAAAACTCACAAATTACTGCAGAGCGGCGGACAGGTCAGGAGCCTTGAGTTCCAATCCCTCGGCGACATCTTTTCTCACAAGATAGTACACCGCGTTTGGAATGCCACCGCGATTTCCGTTATAATAGTACTTTGCATCTGCAGAACTATACTTACCCACTGCGTCAAATCCGCAAATCCAAAGACCTCTCATATAGACGGCAAGACCATCATATTTGAAACTGTTTCCTAAAATCTTGATTACTGATTTGTTGCCATTTGCGATGAATCCTCTGAAGGCCTTGTCCCATCCTTCACCTCCGCCTTGTTTAGAGAGTTGCTCATATTTGCGGTCGTAAGGAGCGAAATCACTGGGAGTGTTGCCTGCGTCCAAGATCGTTAGCCAAGCGGTGTAGTGCCAGTTGACATCGTTTTCAAATCCGATGGTCTGCGGTACTGAGATGGAGAAATGGTCATATCTGTCCTGGTCCGCCTTTTCGAAATCGAGCACTATTGGCTTGAGGAACTTATTTTCACCTCCTCCCCAGCCGGAGAGATTGAAACTTTTTCCCTGTTCCTTTGCAGAAATCCTCACATTGAAAGGTTTCGGTTCTTTCAGTTCCCATCCTTTTGTGGCGGAAAAATCTGATCTGTCGTAAGGCATCAGCACCCAATCTCCAAGGTAGTCGTTGTAAGTGCAAGGATGGCTGACTCTGTCCTCGAAATTCTCTCCGTAGAAAGGATAACTGAGAGCGATTTTTGAAACTAAGTTTATTTTGTCTCCCAAACGCTCAAGCACCCCGGCGGTGAACATAAAGTGATTGCTGCCAGTGAACTGGAAAACGCTCTCGGCCTTTCCCTTGACGATATAGCCTTTGTTTACGAGAGTTTCCCAAGTCTCTCCATTTTTGAGTGCGTTTGCAATCTCCTGTTCCATCCAAAGATTGGCGTCAATCCTGTCGGCATAAGAAACGGCTCCAATCCAATACCAGAGAGTCGCGTCGGACGGGGTCACTTTTGCGACATAGTCGATGTGCCCTGTGCTTTTGTTATAGATTTCGTAAGGAGTGATTTCGAACTTCGCGTTTAACTCTCCGGTTGTCACCTCTTCCGTAAACCAGTTTCTGGAAGCCTTTCCGTTGGGCGTCACCGCAGCGACTCTTACGGTGTATTTTGTTTTCGGGCGAAGTGCATCCACAGAGAATGAAGGATCTTCGACATTCTCTTTATAGACGTTAACAAAAGTCTTTGCCAAATCTGTGGCAACTTATTAAATTTTGTTGTGACTGCCGCTTTCTCAGAAAGAGGCCATCGCACGCACCATATGCTTGACTCTCTTGTCGAGGTCGGAAGGTGTGTCTATACTTTTCCCCGTCCCCATATCGAACGCGAAGGCTATGCTCGGACCATTTTCGCTGGACGACCAGTAGACTTTGTCTTCCATCGGGTCCCCTCCATTGTCGGTGAGACATTTGTTGAAGAAGTCTTTGCTCTGCTGTTCTTCGGACGAAGCGGAAGCAGTTTCCGGACCTGTTTTCGGAGACCTTATGGAGTTCAACGAGCCTGTGCCGCCTTCCGTGTCGTTTGTCTCGTGCCCGGTGTAGGCACTATAAAGTTTAGCGAGTTCGTTCATTGACGGCAAAAACCAATTCTTCAATGCTCCGACGTTATCCTTCGTAGCCTCGACGAATGCAGGATAGTATTCTTTCCAATCATGAAGTTTCTGGACACATGAGGTGTTGTAGGCACCGCTTCCTGGAAGGGAGCCCATTGCCTCCTCCACTTTGTAGGACCAGACTTCTTCGCACTGATTGAGAGACACAAGGAGACCATGTTCGCCCGTTTCATCCACACTCACGACAATCCCCTTGACAAAGCCTTTTGTGTAAAGATCGCCCACCTTGTAGGCCGGCGTCGGTGGAGCGGGAGGAGTCGGGTCGGGGTCCGGGTCAGTTTCAGCGTTTTTGCTGCAACCGGCAAAGAGCGCGGCCGCAGCAAAAACAGCTAAAAAATATTTTAAGTATGTCATTTTAATACAATGAACTGTAAATCTCGGACCTACCTTACTGGGATTGTTTCGAGTTTGTCAATATTGACAGTTTTACCTATACCGGTTCCGTCGGTACCTTCGACTTTTGAAGTATGTGTAACTTTGCTAATGTCAGTGGAAATGCCCTCTTTGTCAACTCCTATGAAATACACAAAGAATGTTTTGCCTTGTGACACTTTGAGAGGCGCATTTGCCGCATCTTTGCCTGCCGGCTCCTTCTTGAGAAGTTCTTCAATCTCAGCTCCGGTCTTTTCTGCCCATTCATCGTTGTCAATAAAGGATTTGTAGTAGAACTCTTGGGCTTGAGCCTTTTCTTCCTGTTTGCAAGAAGCAGATACGAAATAGTTAGTTATGGAAAATGCAATATTTTTCCGACGATTTCAGAGACACCAGCATCATCATTTGTCGCGACGGCGTCCTTTCTGTATCTCCAGTTGTCTTTCAATACGGTCGAGACTTCGCCGAAACAGAGGCTCGCGTCTTACAGAAGGTATCTCTAACGGAGGGAACTCTATCTTCTCCGGCGACATAACCCGTTCATACCCATCTGCTTCAAGAGCAGCGCAGGCATCGGAATATCCCCTGCGGAAAAGAGTCTCTATCGACGACAGATCATAAACGCTGCATCCGTCAGTATTAAGTTCAATGTAGGTGTCGGCAAGACGTGAGGCGTCCATAATATTGGACATGAACATCATGCTATAGGCACGCATCGCCACATAGACCAGATTGTCGCGGTAGGGCTCCGGCTCCATCTGACGCACACTGAAGGCTATGACCTTTTCGCAACTATTCCTTATTGCCGGCACCGGAAGGTTTTGGAACACGCCTCCGTCCACATAATGCACTCCATTGATTATCATCGGCTTGAACACAATAGGAATGGAACAGGAAGCGACAAGGCGAGGAGCGAGTCTCCCTTTCGAGAACACCTTGGGCCGCCCGTGATCCATGTCGGCAGCAACGATATAGGTAGGAATCGGAAGTTCCTCGATGTCTGTATAGGGCAGCTTTTCCTGAAGCAACTCAAGCAGAGGAGTCGAGTCAAACAATCCGCCCCTCGGCCGCGACGGCGCGACTATATCCCTGAAGAAGTTAAGCTCCCTAAACATCTCTATCATCTGCACCGGCGAGAATCCGGCAGAAAAAAACGCGGCAACGAGCGACCCGGCACTTGTCCCCGACACGACATCCGGCCTCACTCCGTATTCCTTCAAAGCCTGAAGAGCTCCGCAATGGGCCGCAGCCTTAGCTCCTCCCCCGCTGAACGCGATTCCAAGTTCATACTTTTTCCTTGCCATATCCTCAAATATTGAATTGTGGTCATATATCACAAAAACGCCGAGATTCTTTCGAACTTCGGCGTTTTGTGCTCCCTTAGGGGCTCGAACCCTAGACCCCAACATTAAGAGTGTCGTGCTCT
>SAMEA104315422__coassemble_343_pt1 | contig 24316 bp, 18 predicted proteins | sample SAMEA104315422__metabat2_high_PE_007 | metagenome-assembled genome bin SAMEA104315422 (sample SAMEA104315422) | gut metagenome | biome: Monkey gut; feature: monkey-associated habitat; material: faeces | place: China | collected 2013 | reverse complement strand
ACACCGGAATGCTGAACAGATGCAGCCAGCTCGTTGGTGGCGACAAGGACATGGTTAAGATTTTCAAGTATAAAAGATAACAGACTATCACCCAAAAATGGTTTTTTATTTCTCAGGTACGGGAAACAGTAAAACATGTGGCACAATGTCCGGCATCGTGCGAGCCTTAAAATCATTCCAACTAACATTTCAATTTTGAACTTTTATTATTATATTTGCCGCATAAAGTATCAGATTTAATATGTTAGACAATATCTACATGCTTACAGACATCGAGATCTGCGACAGGATCGGCGTCAAAATAAAAACGGTACGCCTGAAGCAGAACATGTCACAGGAGGAACTGGCAAACAAGAGCGGTGTTTCCATCTCCACCATAAAGCGTATGGAAGAAGGTGAGGTGAAAACATTAGAGTCATTGATTCGCATCCTGCGCACATTGGGCAAGCTCGACATCTTCATTCCCCTCGTTAATGAAGAGCAGTTGAGTCCGAATGAATACTACGAGTTGGCCAGCAAAGCAAACAAGCATGTGCGTAAACGGGCATCAAAAGGATACAAACTAGAGAACAAGGAGGAAACAGAATGGTAGACGTAGCTCGTGTCAATTTATATGGCCATCCCATTGGCTCCGTACGTTGGGATCCGAGATATGAAATCGCACAGTTCGAGTATGATCCGGGCTTTGTGCAACTGGGCATTGAGCCTTCACCGCTGATGATGCCCGTAAGGGAAGGACGTGTATATAGTTTTGGAGAGCTCAACAAAACCACCTTCAAAGGCCTGCCTGGGATGTTGGCGGACTCCCTACCGGACACATACGGCCGCGCCCTTTTCGAGAAATGGCTAGCCCTGACTGGCCGGACCAGCGGCAATGCGATTGAGACGCTTTGCTTTCTTGGCAAGCGCTGTATGGGAGCCCTTGAGTTCGAACCGGCCATCGAAGCCATTGATACGGATATCAGGATAGAGGTTGATTCTTTGGTGGATGTAGCCAGAGAAGCCCTTGCCGACAAATCAAGCTTTAACGTGAACATCAGCTCCGACAAAAAGGCCGCCATCGCAGAGATTCTGCGCCTCGGCACCTCAGCCGGAGGGCAACGGGCCAAGGCAATCATTGCTTTCAACAAAGAGACTGGGGAAATCCGTTCTGGACAGGCCGAGGCACCAGACGGGTTCGACTACTATATCATCAAACTGGACGGCGTATCAGCCACTGCCGGGTTCAAGGAGACTGAAAACTTCGGTCGACTAGAGTACTCTTTCTCACGACTTGTGAAGAAATGCGGCATTGAAATGGCAGAATGCTCGTTGATTGAGGAGAATGGTAGAGCGCATTTCCTGACAAAAAGGTTCGACCGGATTAATGGACAAAAAGTGCACATGCAAACGCTCTGCGCAATTGCACACTTCGACTATAGGCTGCTCAGGGCATATTCTTATGAACAGGCGTTCACTGTGATGCGCGGACTGCGGCTTTCCTACAAGGAAGCGCAGGAGATGTTCCGTAGAATGGTGTTCAATGTTGTGGTGCGGAACCAGGACGATCACACGAAGAACATTTCTTTCCTGATGGACAGAGGCGGAAATTGGCGGCTTTCTCCTGCCTACGATATGGGATATGCCTACAAGCCAGACGGGCAGTGGACATCAGCCCACCAGATGTCGATAAACGGCAAATTCAGCGGTATCACCAAAGAAGACCTACTCGAATGCGGCGCCAAGAATAACATCAAAAATGCAGCACGAATTATCAACGACGTCTGCCAAGCGGCATCAAAATGGCCGGAGATTGCCCGAGAGAATGAAGTGCCGCAAAAGATGATTGAAGAGATTCAGTCAAATATGGTTTTCTTCTAATTGATACAAGAAAACAACAATATCCCATACAGAATATAAAACAATAATCTTATGCGAATTATAGGAAATTTACTTTGGTGGCTTTTCGGAGGTCTCGAAGCAGCCATCGGTTATTTCACTGGCAGTCTGGCCATTGCATGTACAATCATCGGCATTCCCTTTGCGTTGCAGACTTTCAAGATAGGTCTGCTCTGCCTATGGCCATTTGGTTCCACATTGAGAGACACAGATTGCCCGACAGGTTGCATTCGCATCCCGTTGAATTTACTCTGGCTGATTTTCGGCGGTTTGTGGTCCTTCCTCATGCATTTGCTCTTCAGTTTGCTCCTATGCCTCACGCTCATCGGCATTCCCTGGGGAAAACAGCATTTCAAGATGGCCGGACTTTCACTCGCACCGTTCGGCAAGGATGTGGAGTTAGGATTTTAGAGGGAGAAGATTATACCGCTCTCGTAGCAGAAGTGAAGAACGAAGCGGGAGTGGGTATGGATTTTCAAACCCGTGCGGCTTCATCGCCTTGGCAGGTAAATCTGTAAAGACTTTCTATTTACAAACTAAGCTTACATCCCTGTCATTGCCCGAAGGAATTACCGCCATTGGAAATGATGCATTCTGCGGATGCAAAATTTCTTCGCTTACTTTGCCGTCCTCATTAAAAACAATTGGGGCAAGAGCTTTTTCCAATAATGGCATTACCCAACTGACCATCCCGAATAAAGTAGAGTCAATCGGAAATGCTGCGTTCGCCCATAACTCAATTGGCAACATCGACTTTCCCGCCACGTTGGTTTCGCTTCATGCAACTGCATTCAAATGGGAATCAATGAATGAGGTTATTTGTCGGGCTCTGTCTGTTCCACAGACTCCTCAAACAGACGAATTTAACAACAGCTGGCGTCCGTTCTATCAGATAAACGAAAATTGCGTACTGAAAGTCCCAGCCGAATCGTTGACAATCTACCAACAAGCATGGGAAGGGTATTTCCAGTCAGTAGAAACAATTCAAGAGTAAAGGAAGAAACAGAATTGCCATCGTGGCAATCCTTAGAAACAACGGGTATTTTCATAATGGAAGATACCCGTTTTGCTTGCTCGTTGACTCTATCTGGTTGCTAAAATAATCTGTCTTTTTCTAACCTGCACTTTGATATCAGCAATAAAATTCCTATATTTGCACCGAGTTATTTGACAGCACAGCACCGCAAATCACTGAAAAGCGCACGGTTGCCAACTCGTTACTGTTATTTCTCAAATACTTCGCTAAGTATTTATTCCTCAATCGGTTGTATCAAACCATTGAAAATCTGAAATAAATTACACACATTATTAACTTTAAATATCTGACATCATGAGTTTTGATATAACACAGTTCATCGGTTCACTCGCCACCCTCACACTTCTTCTGGGCTACTTGCCGCAGACAATCCACACGATACGCACCCGCAAAACGGATGACATCGCACTTGGAACTTTCCTGCTGCTGGGCTTGGGCTCCGTGCTTTTCTGCGTTTATGGAATCCTGCTTCCGAGTTGGCAGATTGCGGTTGCAAACGGCATCACCGCAGTACTCAGCGCGATTATCTTCGGAATAAAGATGTATAACGACCACTTCAAAAAGAAATTTTAATCATTTATCCTCTATGTCATTTGCGGAAGAAAGAATCAACTCGACGGCGCTCACTTTTGATGACGTCCTGCTTGTGCCCGCCTACTCCGAGGTCTTGCCACGGGAAGTCAGCACAAAAGCCCATTTCACACGGAACATCAGCCTCAACATCCCCATCGTCTCCGCGGCGATGGACACGGTCTCCGAAAAGGCGATGGCAATAATGCTTGCCCGAAAGGGAGGCATCAGCGTAGTACACAAGAACATGGGCATTGAGGCTCAGGCACGGCAGATTCGCGAGGTGAAGGAGTATCCCGCAGAGGGCGACAAGATTCCATGCCTTGACGCAGAAGGAAGGCTTAGGGTAGCCGCCGGAGTCGGCATCACGGCAGACGTACTCGACAGGGTGACGGCTCTTGTTGAGGCTGGGGTTGACGCGATTGTGCTTGACTCGGCGCACGGAGATTCACATGGAGTCGTGGAGGCTCTGATAAAAATCAAGGCCGTCTATCCTGAGCTTGACACGGTCGTCGGAAACATAGCCACGGCAGAGGCGGCTGTACGTTTGATTGAGGCCGGAGCGGACTCGCTCAAGGTCGGCATCGGACCGGGCTCCATCTGCACAACGAGAATCATTGCCGGAGTGGGTGTGCCGCAGATTTCAGCGATATACGACGTGGCCAAGGCTGCGGAAGGCTCCGGAGTTCCGGTGATTGCCGACGGCGGACTGCGCTATTCGGGAGACATCGTGAAGGCCCTTGCTGCCGGCGGAGACAGCGTGATGATTGGCTCAATGTTCGCCGGTACAGATGAGGCTCCTGGAGAAATCTTCGAGGAGAACGGGCGCAAGTTTAAGTCCTATAGGGGTATGGGGTCGGTGGATGCGATGAAGGCCGGTTCACGCGACCGCTATTTTCAGGACGGTGAAGACAGCACGAAGAAACTCGTTCCAGAGGGCGTCGTAGCCCGCGTTCCTTACAAGGGAAGCGTTGGAGACATCATCTATCAGCTCGTGGGAGGCATACGTTCGGGTATGGGCTACTGCGGTGCGGCCGACATCGATGCTCTACACACCGCGCGCTTTGTCCGCATTACCGCCAATGGACTTGTGGAAAACCATCCGCACGACATCACGATTACCGGAAATACACCGAACTACCATAAATAAGATATGACAGAAAAGATTGTAATAGTTGATTTCGGCTCGCAATACACCCAGCTCATCGCCCGAAGAATCAGGGAGATGCAGGTCTATTGCGAGATTGTTCCCTACAACAAATTCAGACAGGAGGATTCCCGATCGGCCGCAGACATAAAGGACACACACTCCCCTTTCGGTCAGGAAGTAAAGGGAGTGATTCTCAGCGGCAGCCCTTGCTCGGTGAGAGGGGAAAACGCGCCGCGAGTAAATCTTGAAGGCATCAAGGGAGTGCTTCCCCTTCTCGGAGTTTGCTACGGAGCTCAATATCTCGCACAGTTCTTCGGTGGTAGTGTGGAAAAGTCCCCGACCAGGGAGTACGGCCGCGCGATGATGAATGTCCGTGATGACGATGACCCTCTCATGGCGGGACTCAGCGCAAACTCTCAGGTATGGATGTCACACGGTGACACCATAACCGCCATTCCGCCGACCTACCGGATCATAGCATCAACGGAGGACGTAAACATCGCAGCATTCCGGATCTCCGGTGAGCAGACATGGGGACTCCAGTTCCACCCGGAGGTTTACCACAGCTCCGAAGGAACGCAGCTCCTGCGCAATTTCGTGCTCGGCATCTGCGGATGCTCCGGCAACTGGACCAGCGAGGGCTTCATCGAGCAAACAGTCCGTGAGCTTAAGGAAAAACTCGGCAATGACAAGGTTGTGCTCGGGCTTTCCGGCGGAGTCGATTCTTCAGTCGCCGCAATGCTCCTGCACCGTGCCATCGGCGACAACCTCCATTGTATCTTTGTGGATTCCGGTCTGATGAGAAAGAACGAGGCCGTTGAAGTACTTGAGTCCTACAAGGGTATGGGGCTGAATGTCAAAGGAATTGACGCTGCAGAACGATTCCTTGGCGACCTGCGTGGAGTGACCGACCCTGAAGCGAAGAGAAAGATTATCGGCAAGGATTTCATTGAGGTTTTCAACGCGGCTGCCGGCGAAATCAAGGACGTGAAATGGCTCGGACAGGGCACGATTTATCCGGATGTGGTCGAATCCGCCCAGGTGAACGGAACGGCTGTGGTCATCAAGTCTCACCATAATGTTGGAGGCCTGCCCGAGAAGATGAATCTGAAAATTGTGGAGCCGCTGCGTCTGCTTTTCAAGGACGAGGTGCGCAGGGTCGGCCGCCAACTGGGCATCAGCGAGGCTCTGATCGGGCGTCATCCTTTCCCGGGTCCGGGACTTGGAATACGTATCATCGGTGAGGTGACTCCGGAGAAAGTCCGGATACTTCAAGAGGTTGACCACATCTACATCAGCATTCTCAGGGAGACAGGTCTCTACGACAAAATCTGGCAGGCCGGAGCCATACTCCTCCCGGTTCAGAGCGTAGGAGTCATGGGCGATGAAAGGACCTATGAAAGCTGCGTGGCACTGCGGGCGGTGACATCAGTCGACGGCATGACGGCTGATTGGGCTCGGCTGCCCTATGAGGTGTTGGCGCGGCTCTCAAACGAGATAATAAACAAGGTCAATGGGGTTAACCGCGTGGTGTATGATGTGTCATCGAAACCACCTGCTACCATAGAGTGGGAGTAGAATAAAGGATATTAAGAGGGTGACCCCAAAGTCGAGAGACAGACAGTCACCCTCACTCTTACATTCCGTTCACAAAAACGACATTTATCGTGGACAAAGCTTTGAGCCGTCGGCGTCATTCACTTCGGTCCTCTCACAAATCCTTCGTTCCGCTTGCAGCAGAACCCGTATCTTACGAATCCTATATTTTACGATGCCAACATAATGGTATTGCCGAAATAAACTACACAGACATACTCTCTGGCCATTGGGCGGTCACTCACGCCACTGACACAAAGTAACATTTACCAACGCAAAACTCTATAAAACCAATGCAACCAGCATGAAACTCATGCTAGTTGCATTCTCACTTTGTAACTACGTAACTTTAGCGGATGCTTACGGTATAATTACCCTTAGCGAATTGCGAAAAAGAGTTTCATCGAAACCGCAGATACCTCTTCCATCAGGACATTCCGATGGATAGGCCCGGGAAAAGAGCATCCTCTCTTTTAAGTGTCTCAAAAACCGTCTTTATACCGCACCACGCGTTATTAGAAACATAGTCCGTCAGTTTTACTTCTTTAGCCTCTCTATCAGAAAAATAATGCATCTTCTATTCACAAATAAGGATAAGCCTAAAGCCAATACCAGATGCTTTACAGGTAGAATTACTATATGGACAACTTGAAGCGTCGTCATATGTGTAATACCATTCAGTATACGCACCATTAGCCCAATAGCATGTAGGAGAATAAGATGACTTCTTAACGTATTCAACTTTAGATCTATAGCATCCTCCGTAGAATTGTGGGTACGTGCCATCATACATGGTTGTCGTAAACTCAGCAACATTCCCACTCATATCATAGATACCCAATTCATTTGGAGCCTTAGTTTTAACATTCTGTTTTGCCGTTGAATTAGCAGCATACCAAGCAACGTCGCCGGGTGTATTGCTTCCCGCATAGGTATAATTCTGAGTTTGAGAACCTCCTTTTGCGGCATATAACCATTGAGAAGATGTCGGTAATGCGAATGACAACATTGTTGCGTTATTTAGCTTTTCAATCCATGTTTGAATGGAAGAATATGAGATATTATCAATCGGTGTTTGTACGGTTGAAGACGTTCCATTAACAGAGTCATAAAGCGCTGTGGTCACCTCAGTCTCACCAATCATAAAGAACCCACTTGATAATCCAGAGACAGGTATCATCTTAAACTCTATCCCCTTTGCTTTTACATATAATCCACTTCGCCAATTATTATGAGATGATTCCGAAGGTATAGCCATATAACCACTATCACCAACCTTTAAAACATCAGGAGTACATGTTCTCGTAAAAGCGAAATCAGACCCCACCAAGCCAAGTTTTCTATCTGAATCAGCAAAGCCACCATAGATATAAGGAGTTGCACCTGTCGAAGAAACTATGGCAGTGAGCATGGCATTGGAACTGGAGAAAGTGTTCGATGCCGGAGTATACGTTGTATAGACAGAAATACCTGTAAGGTAAATCTTTGAACTGGCTGTCCCATTGAAACGAATACGCCCTGTTTTCGGCGTCATAGAAGCAGCCACTGTCAAGGTCGTGCCATTGTACTCATATGTACCGTTTGTCGTTTCGTAGATTTCAGTATTCTCATTGAGGGAAACCAACGATGAACTCTGGAATGTAGCATTGACAAAATGGCGTACTTCACACTTAAGGTTCGTGCCATTTGCAAGATCACCATCGTAGCTAACATTCCAACCGCCAGAGGTGGAGTAGGATGCCTCTCCAGGCACTTTGGTGGTGCGGTTATAGAAGATGATATAGATCTTGTCACCGTCTTTCCAGTTGGATGAAGTTCCCTTTGTGGCTGCGCCCTTGACCTCATTGTCAAAGCCTACTACGCCACCTTGGAACACCATCTGGCAGGTTTTCACTGTCGATTCAATTACAGGTTCCTCCTGACCTGGTTGTTCCATCTTCTCTGCACAAGAAGCCAAACTGAGGACAAGAGGTGCCATAATGGGCCAGAAGATTGATTTGAATGCCTTTTTCATATCTGTGTACTTTTTAATTTCCCCAATTGTAATCTGATGAATATCCGTCAAATGATATGCTGCCGGAGCTACTGGTTACGGTATCCCAGTTCTTGTCTCCGGTAAAGCCGGTAATTGTAACTGCGAGATTAGTGCTCTGGGCATTGGAATCCCAGTTCTTGTCCGTCCCGTATCCGGTAACGATGATGGTGACAGATGCGCTTGCCCCGATATCCCAATTCTTGTCGTCTCCATAGCCGACAATGATAAAGTCCGCACCGTCAGCCGTCTGCAAGATGGGCATCGTAATTGAGTAGGTTCCCTCCTGGAGGTCGGTCAGTTTTATTGTGATGGTTCCCTCTCGGACCTCTTTTGTCGTGTTCTCCGAGGCTGTCACATTGAATACGCCGTTTCCTTTCTCATTGACAGTAAACCATGAGGCCGAGCGGGTGATGGAATATTGACCATCCGTGGAGATTATGACATCCTCAGATGTGCCTCCCACGGCAAAGAAGGAAAGATTCTGATGGTCAACAATCAGATACCTGGCAGCCTGGGAAATCTGAATCTTGACAGACTTATCATGGGCCGTGGTCAAAGTAATAGTCGCTGAACGACTGTTTACCGAAGGGTTGTCAGCGATGGTGGCCGTGAAATTGGCATTCCCTATACCGTTCTTCTGGGAAAGGGTTATCCAGGAAGGATTATTTACTACGCTTGTCGTCCAACTATCGTTCGTGACAACTTCTATATCGAGTTTTGCTCCAGTGGAGCCAAATGAGTTTTCTTTGTAGTTGACGGTGAAATACTTACCGGACTGGACGATAATCACATCGTAAGACTTGTCTCCAATCGTCAGGGTAATGGAACCCGTCCGGGAGTCATCAGTGCCGTTCTCTGTCACGTGCACACTCAACTCGCCATTCCCTGTATTGGAAGAAGGCATGACCGTAATCCAGTTATTATTAGACTTGGCCGTCCATTTACCTGTGGTCGAAACCATAATCTTAAGAGTCTGGTCTTTATCGGAACAATTCAGTTGGGAATCGCCGTAGTTGAAGGTTTTACCGAGTTGGGACACGGTCAATTCAGCCGTCAGGTTAAGCCCAGCCTGTGTAGCCTTAATTACTCCACTTCTCGACGTAACGTTCGGGTTATCTGCAGCAACAATGGTAATATCCTTTCCACCCTCGCCACTTTGGGGAGATACTGTCACCCAACTGGGGTATGAAGAAATTGTCCAGGTGGTGTTGCTGCTGACATGGATGCTCTTTGTCTCTTCATCCGCAGAGAACGTTATGCTCTGGGCACCAAACTCAATATAAATACCACGCTGCTTAACAGGTATTTCTACGACGCGATTGCCTCCGATGTTGAGATAAACGTAACCGGACCTGTCGCCAATTGCCGAGTTTTGTAAAGCGGAAACAGTGATTTTTGACGTGCCTGAATTTCCGGACGTGGGGTCGACCTGAATCCAGTTCTGACCTGTTGATGCGGTCCAGGCTGCCTCTGATGTTATGGTTAACTCATACGCTCCGGCAGTATTCTCAAACTGGAGGGTTGACGTCTCCATCGTGATTCCGGCAGCCTTTTGCATCACAGAGATTTTTGCCAATTTCTTTGACTCATGGTTTATGGTCAATGTGGCGCTTCTCGAAGCATTCGCAAGGTTCTCATCAATAGAATATGAGAATGCTGTACCGGCTTCGTTGACATTGACTTTAAACCAAGTTGCGCTTGACGTGATAGTCCACGTACAATTGGACTTTACGTTCATCGTTCCGGAAGAAGATGCTCCATTCAACGTAATAGACGTATTGTCCGGTGTGGCATACGGTGTCGCTGCCGGTTGGGAAACAGTCATTGGTGCGGAATAATCCCAATCCTCCGAAGCGGATGACAAGTAGAAAACGCCAAGTCTCTCGGTGTCTCCGGAAAGGTTCTCTTCCACATCGAAGGAAATACTTGCACTCTGTGTACCTTCCGTTGGATTGACAGATGTCCATGATATCAAATCGGCGAACTTCCACGGAGTGTCAATGGACGTTATGTTGAAAATAAATGATTTAGCCCCGGCACTCGGGCACGTGAAAGTATCCTGGCTGGTCCTTACATAACGCGCCTTGAGGGATGCGCTGATGAGTGAAGGGTCAAAGTCAGAGTTGTCAACGCAGCTGACAAACATCAACAGCGGAAGAATCTTGTATAAGTTTCGCCTTCTCATATTCATCAGAAATAAAGTCCTACGCCAAAGCTCAAACGGAAGCCATCGAGCCAGCCTTTAGCCATCGGGGAAATATTGTAAATCTCCTTGTATAAGGCCGTTTTGTAAACGCCAAAAGCATATTCAGGAGATATGTTCAACTCAATAGAGGGAGCAATCGCAACGCTTACCTTTCCTCCGGCAAAAATGTTTACGCCATAGCAAGAGTCCGGTTTGAAGGATGCAGGATTCGTATCGATCTGTTTCCCTTTCAGCATAACGAAGTAAGAACCTATCTGAGGCGTTAGCCTTACACGACTGCCGAGAATGAAACCATACCCGAACTTGCCTCCGACCATCAGTGGATTATATTGGTATTGGAATGGCTCACTATCGGTTTGCAGATAGTTCCAGTAGATTGTCTCGGAAGGCATAACCCCATATTGAACGTGGACCTCAAGATTGAAGTTCTTTATGTAGCTGCCAATGTAACCGTCAATCGTTACATCTCTAAAACCGGACATCGCGTTAGCCCCAATAAGGAATCCTCGATCGTAATAGTATCTTCTCTTCAATTTGAATTCATATTTCTTGTAAGGCTCGTTAACCTCTATCTTCTTTTCCAGGTCATAGTAACGCGGCGCTGTAAGTTTTACAGTATGCTGACCAGCGATGACCGTTTTGCTCCACAAAGTCTTACCAACCTTTATTTCATCAACATACAACGTAGCGCTCGGCGTAGAAGCGATTGTGATAGGAATAATGTTTTCGAGTTTGGCCTCAATCCTAGTGCTATACCTATCTTCGAGGTCTATCGTTTCCTCATGGGTATTGAATCCCGTCCGCCTGATTGATATAGTATGTTTACCGATTAGCTTGCGGAAAGTGCCAGGTGAAACGCCTTCATACTGCCCATCAATGAAAACCTCAGCACCGGCTGGTTCTGAAGACACGATGATTGTGCCATAGATAGGCGTAGGCGATTCAAGCATAATCGGACCAAGAGTCTGGGAGTCGACATTCAAGACGAGTTCTGTAGGCTTGTGGCTCTCTTTCTTACATTCAATCCTGTGCGTGCCGTATTCCAATTTTCCAGTCCAGTCTCCCTTTCCGACCTTGACATCATCAACCCAAATCTCGGCATCATTATATACCTTGAATTGAAGTTCTCGGAAATTCGGTACAAAACGCGGATTGATTTCTACAACCACACTGTCCTTCACCTCAATTGTGCGCTCATAAGGCTTATATAGCGGTTTCTGTAGCAGGACATGGTAATGTCCACTCATCAATTCCAGGTTTCGACCAGGCGTGAACTGTGTGCTTCTGCCACCAATCGAAAGGGACTCATCTCCGGAGCCTGTGATTTTCAGCCAACCAAATGCCTGCTTAAGGCGGATATCGAAACGCTGCATCTTCTTTGGATCATTTATCTCAATCTGGGTACGCATCGTGTGGTATTTGGATGCCGACACTGTGACATCATAAACTCCAAAGGATAATTCCTGCTCACAGATGCCGTTTCTGTCAAGAATAACCGACATACCATTGATTTCCACCCTCGCGGATGTCGGATAAACTTGCAGGATCATTTTCTGCTTTTTATTGGAATCATAAGTACGGTTTCCCAGCGTAGCGTTCAACTTGAGAATATACGTCCTACCCTTCTCAATATGGCAAGGTAGAGGGTAGTCCCTGATGATACCCAACCGTGGATGACTGATGGTGAGTTTTCGGATGCCAAATGGCACATAAATCCACATCTCACCACCTTTACGGCGAACTTCCATCACTCCGAGGCTTCCTGTATCAAAGCTAAACCCATCGAGCGTCGTTTCCATCTTGATAAGGGCACATACTTCGCCATTTTGGTCGTTAACAATGGTGCCCGGAGTATTGGCCGTAAGGTCGGTCTCCGCAAGATAAAACTCACGGATAGACATCTCTTGCGCGGATGCCACAAATGGGAGCAAGAGAAAGGCCAAAAATATGAGATATTTCGTTAGTCGCATCTAACAATAAGTGATCTAAAAATGTGAAATATCAAACAGCCCGTCAACTGGATCGGGTTCTGGCTGCCATGTTCTAACCTTAATCATTGGAGCCTTAGGATCATTGATATCTACCAAAAGGAAGAGATAACCAGTATCACCGTAGTTGGTCGAGTAATAGTCTTGCTTGATTTGGATTCCGTATATTTCCCCGCCTTTCCCTGCCTTGATTACGTCGTTGTTGGCAAAGCGGATATTAACAAACTCGTTGCTTGTAAAACACTGGGCCAAATGTTTAATATACTGTTCTTTGCTGTATCTGGTCCTAGTCACTACCTTGTCATTATACACAGAAAGCATATTGTTTTCCGGAATCGGAGATGTATGCGCACGTCTGGCCACACGACCAACAATAATGACCGCATTGTCATCAAAGATGGTCTGGATATAGTCAAGACGCTTAAGGGCAAAGGCTGTTTTGTAATTCTCAAGGAACTCGATAATGGACATCCTTGCATTTTCCGGCCAGGCCTGCTTGTTAAGGATATCCCTTGTGGCAGCATCATCGAGGGCGAAAGACAGGTTCTCAACCTGGCCGAACATATTGAAGGTGAAGACAATATCTTCAACAAACGACTTCCTGATTCCTCTGGCAAAAGAGAAGGACATCGGAATAGAACGGACAACGACGCGGTCCTCGTTCTTGTATATCGCATAAGTGGGCGCACCTATAATCTTGGCATTACCGTAAGAAATCAGGCGTTTGTATATATCAAGCCCTTCGGTTGTAAACAAATCCTTGACAGAGTCGTATTCTTTGCCTCGTATGGCTACAAGAATTTTGTCCATAGACGCACGGATATACGACTCGTCATCCAATTTCGTCAAGGTTTCGGTGGCTTCTTCCGTACTTTCCTTCTCCGTTGTTGCGGCAGCTTTGGCCACATCCTTATTTACTTTGATTTTCAGATTTGCATATGATTTCCTTAGCGAACTACCCTTGACAACATTGATGACCGATGATATCTCGCGGTCAATATGCGCTTCATTCTTGTACGCATACTCATATTTTATCTGGATGGACTCTCCTGCAAACCCGGGCGCAAGTTCGATGACCCCATTACCATCCTTCGCGCTGTAGATATTGCTCCAGCGGCTTCCGTCGAAATAAGTATAGTCAAGGCTAGTTACAGGCTTTCCCCTGAATGTGAAATAAAGCTCAATATCATTCCCGTTCTGTAAAACGATGGCAGGTTTGATATCTTCGAAGATTTCATTCATCTTCTCAGGAATCCAAGTCACAAGCGTATGCTCTTCACCACGATTATCAGTGTACCTCACCTCACTTGGGTGCTGTAGGGTTTTTAAAAGGACATATGCCCAGTAATAATTCCTCAGGGCATCATCGACTTTTCCTTTCTCCTCACTCTTGATGGCGTTCCCAAGATATTCATTGACCTTGGCCTTGCGTCCTTCAAAGATGCATTCAATCTCGCTCTTCTTAATCCATCTTGCCACATGGGCATCAGGCTCGTTGCTCAAGATAAGTATCTCGGTATTGGTAAGAGTCGCATTGGAATATGTGTTGACCTTGGACTCAATGTACCTTTGGTATTCAGCATTGTCGCCGGAACGGCTTTCTCCTTCAAGCATCTCAAAGTTGCTGCTCACAACAACAGATAGCTTGCTGATAAGGGCGGAAAGAGCCTGCTGGTCTGCCTCGTCAATGGTCTCGCCCCATCCTTCCCCTGACAGGTAGTTCTGGGTATCAGCTTTAATCTGATCCCAAGTCTGCCCAAATGAACAAACAGGCAATAATACTACCAGGAGAACGATTATGATTCGTTTCATTCTAATTCACTTTCAATATGTTCGCCCTCATTTTCAGCATATCAGGCATGGATTTTCCGATGGGGGCTCCGATATAGGTCGGGTCACAGATTGTGTAGCGGACACCTTCTATATCAAAGTAGTCACCAATGGTTTCAGAGTTGAAATGGACCGCAGTGGCAATGTGGGACGGGTAATCAAGTAACACCACTCTCAGGCCAAGCAAGTCCTTCACAAGGATAGCAAATAGGACAGACCGGTCCTCACAATCGCAAAAAGGGTAATAGAAGGTTTCGTCACCAAAGAATGTCTTTTCCCTTCCGAATTGTTCATCATCTGTTTTGTATTCAAAACCGGTTTGAACGAAATTCAATAATATGTTAGCGGCCTGTTGCTCCGTTTGTCCTGCCACAGCTCTTTTAAGGGCCGGATAAATCTGGTCTTTAACAGACTGGCTTAAGGAAGCCTGGGCAAATAGTTCCCAGCTGCATCCCGGGTAAGTGTCCAAGAACTTTATTAGGTTCTTGTTTGTCCTTACACTTACAGCTGCAACGGAGAAGGAATTGGAACGCACACTTCGTGCAGCATTCAAATCTTCAGGAAGAACCGGTAAGGACCGCATCTTCAAAGACGCAGATTTCTCTCCTGGGAAAGCATAATTGCAGATTTGTATCTCACCCTTGGAATCTGACTCGGACAAATTGTAAAAAGCAACACCATCAAGTTCGAGATATGGAGCTCCGAATACGGGCGTATCAAATGCAATCAGGTTAATCAATTGGTCACCTTGTTTAGCCAGTCTAACGCGATAACCCAACTGGCAGAGCACGAACATCTGCATAAGGATAGCATCGTTGCTGCCCCTGCTACCGCAATACTTTTCAGTAATAGCTAAAAGGAATTGGTACATCCCCCAATCACACAAAGCCATGGAGTCCCTGTATTCCAGACACTCAATAAGCATGTTATTATAGTTGTCACCAATGAGAATATCCCAAGCTTTACCGACTTCTTCCATGGAGGCATCTTTCAACGCATACTCTTTAGGTGTAGGAATGTGAATCTTACAGATGCTGCCAAAGAAGGAAAAGGATATGACATTAGACTCCGGAGATGGGTTTGGTTCATCCGGAACAATAGGAGGAATCGGTTCTACCGGTTTAGGCTGAGGCTTCTCCTGGTTATCCTCAAGAGGAATCACATGAGGCAAAGGGTCGCTATCCTCCGCAGGTATATTGTCAACCACAGGCTTTGGCTCCGGTTTGAAAGGGTTCGGAATTACTTTACTGAGGGAAGTCTTTTCCCATTCACGCTCAAGGTAAGTCGAGAACTCGTGGTTGATTCTGTCCCGGTAATTATTGAAAACCCGTTCATTGTCTTGTCGAACCTCCTCGAAACGCTTATCCATAGTTTGGCGTATCTTTTCAAACGGGTCGTTGTCATTCTGGGCTGAGGCCATAAAACAAGGCACAATGGCAGCGCAAACCACCACTGCAACCTTGATAAGAAGTGCGTCAATTCCCATAATCTGTAGCAGATTGTGCTATTTCCCCAATCCTTCGTCAATCCAGTCTGAAATTTGGGAACCAAATTGCTGCGCAAGATTCAATTCTTCCAAAGCCAACTGCATAGCCTTCATCTTTGCAGCGTGCGCGGCATCGTAATCAACGAGGCAATAGACACGAACATCATAGTGTTTTTTGTTTTCACGGACCAACGTTACGCAAGTCTGTATTTCGCCTTTGATTTCCTTCAAGACTAAGCGCTCATACGCAGCCACGATATCATCTGCTTGCGCACCGCTTATATTGGAAGTGTTAGATGTAATTCTCCCTTTGACGATTCCGCCGGACATTGTAGCATATTCGTTTATTGCGTTGTTAAGTGCTGTCGTCTTTCCCAGGTTGATAGTCATACAAGACTCAGCCGTTCCCACGATTTGCTTGCAGCCTGCTTTAGCCTTGGCAAGATAGCTTTCCAATTTTATCCGCATGTCGCCAAGTTCTAGAAGCTTATACCCCTCTTTCTTGAGCTGCTTTGCTGCAATTTTGGCTTCTTTCCTTGCCGCTTTGATTTCTTGTTTTGACTGTGCCATCACTGGACCACAAGCGATTAGCGATGCAATCGCAACCATAAGAATCTTTTTCATATCAATTGATTTAAATGTTATCAAATGGATTGTTGGCATGATTAATCCACGTAGATAGATTATTTTATTCATCTGGAAGAGATTTCCTCCACTCCTTCAAGAAACTAATACTACGCCCAATATCGGCAGCACACCATTGATAATTTAGAGCATTGGAACCAACTTTTGTATCCAAATAGCCAAGAACCTCTTGAGGAAGAGACTGCGCATATGTAGAGATGGCTTGCTTGGCCTCCCGAATATTCTTTTCCTTGCTTCGTCGGTCACGAGTATGTTTTGCGATGAGAAGATCTGTGTAAAGTCTGTCTAATTCTTCAATAATACTGTCCAAGATTATCTTTTCCATATATTACCATTTCACCAGACCCGGAAGTGAAGTTTAAATCACACACAAAAAAGAAAGTGCGAGCCAACTTAGACTTATTCCCAAAATAGGCTCTGGACTGCCTTCACATTGAATAAGTTGTAAATATGCCCACACTTTCGACTATAGCGCAGGCATAGAAGCCCATAGCATAGCCAATGCGAGCGTCAACCATATCCCCAATGTGAATGAATTGTCCAGATTCATTTTGGCGGAATAAAGCTAAACGCTTTCAAATATGTCCGCTGCCATCAGACAGCGGGACAAATATAGCACATTTAATCTAATTATAGCAGCTGATTACAAAAATTTTGAAAAAAGCACGGCTCTTTCATTTAGGTTTCATTGCTCACTTAAATAAAAATTGTTATTATTTTATAGCGAGTGTTTCCTCGGATGGTGATGGCGACTTTTGCCCGCACGGTTCATAACTCATGGGGCGATTCGATGATTGGAGGATATGCTTTCTACGATACGGATTTCTTTGATTTCCAGCAGAATAAGTAATTAAACAAATTTGTCGAATGGCAGATTTTTCGTAATTTTATAGTAAATAATCAAACAGTCATGAATCAAATCAAGCCACTCGACCAAGTCGTTCCGATTACAGCGGACGCACACAATCATGCTGTAAAAGTAGCAAATAAATTCGGTTCGCGAGACAGCATCTTGTAATTACACAATGTTATACCCAAACTCGTTTTTATAAGCCACGGCAGCGACCACATCCTATCAAAGAGTTTGTCTCCGAATGTCTGCGGTTGAACTTGGATTGACATACATCCTCACCTTTCCGTCGATGGTCCCGATTTGAGATCATTGATAACGATGTTCGACTGTACAAAAACGCCGCCCAAACTATAACTTAGGTACAACATCAATTATTCATTTTGCGTATTCTGTCAGTTTTGTCATTGTGGGCGGTTTTTCCATTCTATCGCTCGCTCTGACAGTCGATATTGCTGGTGCGGATGATTTGGCGTTTCTGGATATTTCCGCTCTATCATTCCGTTCTGTAAAGCCGGGAGCATGTAATTTTCTCTAAATTTTTTGCGATTTCTCTTTCCGCATATTTCCATAAGTTGCGAAACTGAGCAATATCCGGTAGGCATTATGGTGACTAACTCTGCAATAAGTGAAGAACTTGGGGTATGCTTAGCTCCTACTTGGGTCCTACTTGAGTCCCACTTAGGTCCTACTTGGGTCCTACTTGAGTCCTGCTGTCCTCCTACGGAAACATCAGCCACATAGTCGTGCCTTCGGAAAGTCGCCTTGAAACATCCTCCGGACATCTCGAATTCCGGCCTCGGGACACCTGCGAGTGTACACTCGTCATTCATCAGTTCAATGCCGCGGCCCCAAGTCTCAAGATATTTTCCGTAGTACATAATCTGCGCGATAAGCGGATTCTGGGCGTGTGAGATGTGTGGCTTCATCATATCGTCAAGAGTGAAACCTGCCGGTAGAGTTCCGATTTTCAATCTCAACGCGGTCGTCATATATTGCTATGCTCACGAAACCTGACGGCGAATCGTATAATCTATGTGCCAGAGCGTTCAGAAGACACTCTCTCAAGGCCTTGTATGGGATTGTCAGGGACTCGACCCGCTCCGGTTGTCCGTCAACAAATGTTCCTGATATATTCAGATGCTTGAAAAGGAATGCCATACCGTCATCGTAGAGATGGAAGATATTTCCTATTGAACGCCTATTATCTATGAACTCCCTCTTGTTCGTACCTTTAAATCTGGCCAAACGGATATGAAGTTGGATTGGTGCGTAATCTTCCTTGGTAAACAAAGCTACCGCGGCATTCTTGATGTGTCCGTTCTCGCTCAACTTCATCTTGTCAAGGATTTCCGGAATAGACTTGATACGCATACTTTCCGGAATTCTTCCGGCCTGAATGCCAGAACTGACAAGCCGTCTCACAGATTCTTCGTCAAGGCTGTCCACACTAACTTTGGTATCGATTTCCTCTTCCCATTTCCTCTTGCGTATGTCTCTTTGCAAAAGAAGTTCCTGATACATAGACTGCGGCATCAATGAAGTGGTGCTCTCGATCCTATAGTATGGCCTTCCATCGTACACATACGGACGGTTTCTGTCCGGCTCTGTCGGTATATCAATCACGATGACATAGAAGTCAGCCTTCTCGTCCAACTCAATATAGTTCACATCCAATGAGACCGCCGGCTCAATCTTGGTCAGTTCACGGGCAATCTCTCTGCGTGTGTTATCGGTTACCTGCTGTCCTATGACCTGCAAGGAACCTGGCGCTATGCCAAATAGGAGCTGACCTCCAGCGGTATTGAGAAATGCGCATATAGTATGCATCGCTTCCTTTAGTTCCCCAGTAGTCTTTTTCAGTTCAAGAGTTCTCGTTTCGTCCTTCTTGATGAGTTCCTGTATTTCAGCAATAGTCATAATCGTCATCTCCTTTGTATTTGCAAAGTTATGAAAAGTTACGAAAGATTCTAACAGAAAAAACCGCCTTCACAAGCGGTCCTTTCTTTTTTGCCTTCCGGCAAATCTCATAAAAATGGCTAAACGATTATTGATGTTGCAAAGGTAGTGAGGGCGTGGGAAGCGGACAATACCAAGATGTCGGTATTTTGACAGTCTGTCATCGTTTAGTGACAATATTGCAGGGAAACGGGACGAAATGTCGCGACAAAGTTCCAATAATTCAGAGGTTTCACATTATGATTGAATGGCACTTGATTTGCTACGGATGTTTGTGGTTTTGATGTTAAACTTTTAAAACTATAATATTATGATTACAGAAAAACTTCAGAAAGAATTCAACGAGCAGATTACCGCTGAGTTGTGGTCTTCACAGTTATATCTCCAAATGGCATTCTTCCTCAAGAAAGAGGGTTGGGACGGTTTCGCACATTGGATGGAGAAACAGTCCGAGGAAGAGAGAGGGCACGCCTGCTCTATGGCTGATTTTGTCATAAAAAGAGGCGGTGAGGTCAAGCTTCAGATGGTTGACGTCGTTCCTTGCGGTTGGGGCAGCGTTCTTGAGGTTGTCGAGCATGTCGCAGAACACGAACGCCATGTGTCAAAACTCATTGACGACCTTGTTGCCGTTGCCCATGACGAGAAAGACAATGCTGCTCAGGACTTCCTTTGGGGATTTGTCCGCGAGCAGGTCGAGGAAGAGGCTACTGCCGATGCTCTCGTTGCCAAGGTAAAGCATGCAGGAGAAGCCGGGCTTGCATGCGTTGACGCTGAACTCGCAAAGAGGTAAACGAATACCTATTCGGAAAAAGCGGAAAATCTTTTGGGCAGCCGCCCGAGGATTTTCCGCTTTTTCCGTTTACCGTTTTCTCAACGAAAAGAAGAACTGAAGACCGTGGGGAGCACGATTGACGACGCGAATTTCGCCACCATGGAACGCGATGGCGTTGCGCACGATGGAAAGCCCGAGGCCAGAGCCTCCGTCATCGCGGGTACGGCCTTCGGAAATACGGTAGAAACGTTCAAAAAGACGAGAAAGATGCTGCTGAGGAACTCCGCAACCGGTGTCATAGTAGCTCAAGTGGATCATGTCTCCCGCTTTCCTCCTGTCTTGAGGCACGCCATCGCGGCATTCGACATGGATCCTCACGCCGTCTCCGGCATATTTCAGGCTATTCTCGACGAAGTTACGGAATATCGCGTGAATCAGCGTCCTGTTGCCATATATCGTAAGATCTGAAGGCAATGCATTCTCCATCACATCACCTTTCTCAGACAGGCGTTCAGAGAATTCAGAACTCACCTCATCCACTATTTCCTTAAGATTAACGCTCTGGCGGACAAGTTTTTCGGGAGATTCTTCAATCTTGCTGATGAGCGACACATCACGGATGAGGTCCGACAGGCGCACGGATTGGACATAGGCCCGGTGTATGAAATTCCGTCGGCGCGCCTCGTCCATGTCCGGACAGGATTCCAGTGTTTCAAGATAGCCCATTATGCCGGTCACCGGAGTGCGGAGCTCATGGGAAATGTTTCCCGTGAGTTGCTGTTTCAGAGTAGCCACAGCCTTATCGCTGTCCCGAACATACTGCGTCTGAAGCCTCTGCACGTCTGAACCGAAATGGGAAGAAAGGAGGATGATCGCCAGCAGGGCGATGGCGAAAAGCAGGGAGGACGCCAGAAGGAAGATATTGTTAGGGCGCAGGCGTGGTTTCACGTCAGCATCGTATGGAAGTGCCACACGGATAATCCTGTCCCCGTGAATCTTGGAATAGTAGAGGTATTTCGTTCCCGTCGTCAGCGACACTCGAACCGCAGTTGCAACCGAATCCCGCAGCGAACCTGTAACCTCAGGACGGTCGGAGTGATTTTCAAGGTGAAGTTTCTCGATGCTGTCGAAAAGGACATTGCCGGCAGTGTCAAGCACCGTTGCCCGCAGGTCTTTGGGAAACAGAGTTGTCACATAAGCGTAATCGTCTGTCTTAGCGAGAATTCCAGCATACGATGCAAGATCGTTTTCTACATATTGAGCCTTAGTCTGTGTGTCGATACGGACCTGAAACACAACGAGAACGAAGGCAAACACGGCAAACGCCGCCGCAAAGCTGACAATCAGTTGGCGGCTGTAAATCCTCCTGATGGAGCCTGTAGTCCTGTCTTCCGTCATAGCAGTGGATGAAAACTATATCCGAATCCGGAACGGTTGGTAATGCACGATTTCATCGGGCCGAGTTTGGCACGTATCCTCGCAATATGCACGTCAATCGTCCGGTCAAGCACATACGGTGCGTCTTTCCACAGCCGGTCTATAATTTCTTCCCGCGAAAAAACCTTTCCCGGATGGGCAGCGAGAAGAGAAATTAGTTCAAATTCCTTCTTTGAAAGCGTTACCGGTGTGTCTGACACATACACCATCTTGGACTTCGGGTCAATCTGGAGACTCCCCGTTTCAAGGACGTCCGTATGCTGTTCTCCCGAAGGAGGGGAACTTCGTCTCAGCACGGCCTTCACCCGGGCCAGCACTTCTTGAATGGAGAAAGGCTTGCTGATGTAGTCGTCACCGCCGGCCGAGAATCCGGTGAGCATGTCATTTTCGGTGCTCCGCGCCGTAAGGAATATGATTGGTATCTCCAGATGCCTTTCCTTCCGGACAACTTCCGCCATTCTGAATCCGGACATTCCGGCCATCATCACATCAAGCAGAATCAGCCTATGTTCCGGCGTCAGTTTTTCCAAAGCGTCCTCCGCCGACGATGCCGTATCAACGACATACCCGGCATTCTCAAGATTGAATTCAAGAATTTCACAAATGTCTTTCTCGTCATCGACGACAAGAATTCGCGCTCCCGTTGAATTTGCAGCCTCTGCCATATTCCGATGAAATGTTAACTTGCGCAAATATACGCAGTTTTACTTTTTTCATGTGCCAAGATTACGGATTTTTCGACGATGTAACAGAATTTTAACAATTACGTAATATACACCCAACATATTCGGAATATTTTTGCAGTCGAAAAAATATATAATCGTATGGATCTGGTATATCTGGGCTTCGTCATCTTTCTTTTTCTGCTGGCAATTTCGGACTTATGGGTTGGAGTCAGCAACGACGCGGTCAATTTTCTCAATTCGGCAGTGGGTTCAAAGGCTGCCAAATTCCGGACAATCATTATGATAGCTGCCGCCGGAGTGTTTTGTGGGGCGGTGATGAGCAACGGAATGATGGATGTGGCGAGACATGGGATTTTTCGTCCGGAACAATTCGCGTTCAGTGAAATCATGCTGATATGCCTCGCGGTGATGGTCACGGACATCGTACTTCTCGATGCATTCAATTCGCTCGGAATGCCAACGTCCACAACGGTTTCGCTTGTGTTTGAACTGCTTGGCGCGACGTGTGCGCTGACGATGATAAAAATGAATGCCGCAGGAAACGATGCCTTGGGATTTTCCGACTATATGAACACATCTAAAGCCCTGCAGGTTATTCTCGCAATATTCATCTCCGTGGCCATAGCATTTGTTGTCGGAGTGTTTGTGCAATGGGTTGTACGCCTACTATTTACATTCAACTATCGGAATCGTTCGCTAAAGTGGAAAATCGGACTGTTCGGCGGCATTTCCGTGACAGCCATAATCTATTTCATGCTGTTCAAAGGGTTGTCGTCAATGTCATTCATGACAAGCGAGGTCAAGGAGTGGCTTGAGGCGCATACTCTGGAGGTGTTGGGGTGCTGTATGGTATTCTTCACGCTGATGATGCAGGGGCTCCACGCGCTGAAGGTCAACGTGTTTAAAGTGATTGTTCTGGTCGGCACATTCGCCCTCGCGACAGCCTTTGCAGGCAACGACTTGGTGAATTTCATCGGTGTACCTCTCACGGGATTTGCGTCCTATCAGGACTGGATTGCATCCGGGGCCGGAGATCCATCGGCACACACTATGGAGGTGCTGAATGGGCCTGCACAGACTCCAGTGACATTTCTGATTGCGGCCGGCATTATAATGGTGCTCGCTCTCGCAACTTCAAAGAAGGCGCACAATGTGACGAAGACGGAACTTAACCTCGCCAAACAGGAGGAGGGAGAGGAAATGTTCGGGACATCATGGGTGGCACGCAGCCTCGTCCGCTTCGGAAATTCGGTGGCCCATGCGGCCATCGCAGTCACCCCGGAACGATTCCGACTGTGGGTCAACAAACGCTTCGACCGCAACCATATCGAAATCGAAGACGGAGCCCAGTATGACCTTGTGAGAGCATCAGTGAATCTCGTCACGGCATCGCTTCTGATTGCGCTCGGCACGTCTCTTAAACTTCCTCTTTCCACGACGTACGTCACATTTATGGTCGCGATGGCGACATCGCTCGCCGACAGGGCATGGGGACGTGAAAGCGCCGTCTACCGCATCACCGGAGTGCTTTCAGTAATCGGAGGCTGGTTCCTGACGGCCGCGATAGCCTTTGCCGCCGCATTCCTGATTGCGCAGATAATGCACTGGGGAGGCATGGTCGCTATGGTGATAATCGTTGTTGCCGGCCTGCTTGTCATGATTCACAGCGACATACGCTACAAGAGCAAAAATGACGAGGAGAACGGGGACAAGATGTTCCGCAACATCATCCGCTCAACCAACCAGGAAGAGACCGACAAGCTTGTATGTCAGTATGTTGCAGCAAATGAGAGCCAGATTCTCAGCAACATAATCCGTAGTTACCGTAACGTCACCGACGGGCTTCTTTCAGAAAACGTCAAGTTGCTGCGCAAATCCGGGAATGAGCTTATGGACAAGAAGGGAAAGCTCAAGAACATGCGTCGCAAGGAAACCGTCTGCATCCGTCATCTCGACCAGGAAACGGCTATGCGCAAGAGTGCTTGGTTTTTCGCATCTTTCAATGACCTGGAACAACTCTACTATGCAATCCGACGCATCTGCGAGCCGGCCTACGAGCACATTGACAACCACTTCACACCAATTCCGGGACGATACGTCTCCGAGTTCGTGCCTGAAAGGGATCGTCTGATCGGCTATATGGACGAAATCATGATGCACTGCGAAGACGGGGAATATGCAGCGCTAAAAGA
>SAMEA104315422__coassemble_333_pt1 | contig 24571 bp, 15 predicted proteins | sample SAMEA104315422__metabat2_high_PE_007 | metagenome-assembled genome bin SAMEA104315422 (sample SAMEA104315422) | gut metagenome | biome: Monkey gut; feature: monkey-associated habitat; material: faeces | place: China | collected 2013 | reverse complement strand
GCATCTCGTTAATCCCGTATGACCAGGCCGTGGCGTATTCAAGGTCAAGCCCCTTGGCCGCTGCCTTAGCCTCTTTCACTGCCTTCGCGTCACCCGCATGCTCAGCCTTGTCCGCTGCGAGTTCCGATCCCCCGCGCATAGTGTATTTTGAATATTTGTATGTGGGAATCAACTTGTTGGCGTTCGTCGCGATTCCGATGCAGCCCACGACGAGCAGCAGAGCCGAGGCTGCAAAGAACCTCGTAAGCCTCCGTCCGCGCTCTTCTTTCTTCACACATGCCCATATTAGCAGCGTCAGCGCATAGACAAAAATTACAATCGCCAGATAGTAAGTAATTTGCGGATGATTCGCCTTTATCTGAAAGCTCAGTGCGAGGGCAAACAACACCGACGCGAGCACCGTCTTCGGCAGCCAAGACTTCCACGTAGCCGTCTTTCCTGTCTCATCCTGACCGGCAGCCCCATCAGCCTTATACAACCCATAGCCGCCTTTGAGTCCTGCCATCGCGCATCGATAGGTGTAGACGACTCCGGCGAGCACCCAAGGGAAAAACGCAATCGCCTGCATTTTAGTGTTGTGCCCCACCTGAATAATCTGCATATTATACGAACAGAATGCGATTGCAATCGCACCTCCTACCGCAGGCACGAGTCCGCAGCCAAACGAAAGCATCAGCAGGAATCCGCCAAGAAGAGCGATGAAGAAATAGGTCGCCGGACGCCTGCCGGTCAGCAGCAGATTATACATCCACTTCGTCCAGTCACCATCGAAATCGTCAATCGTCGCAGTCGTGGGCATTCCGCCGAACATCGAGTCTGTCCACTGCGTCTTGTCTTCCGGATGCTGCGCGTTGTAGGTCACAGCCTCGTTCGCCATACCCTTCCACGACGATATATCTCCTTGATTCACAATCTTTCCGCTCAAAACCTGAGGTACAAAAGCATACGACAGGACCACGAAAAACACGACAATGCCAAGATAAACCAATATCTTCTTCACGAGGGCATCGTTAATTTTAGTTTTATTCATCATTATATTCTATATCAATGAGTCAAACAGCTGAGCCATCTGCCGGGTGAGCCGTCGGCGAGAATAGCGGTCAATGTCACCATCGTTGTCGTCGAGTTTTCCTGTGCGGAAAAGCGTCCAACAGCGGAGAATTTCCTTCTTCATGCCGTCGGCATCGTCCCAGTCGAACGTCACGCCGGCATGAGCATCGCCGAGCAGCCTCGCCATAGCCCCGTCGGTCTGCCCGATTCCGAGCACGGGACGTCGTGAGGCGAGATATTCGAAAAGCTTGCCCGGAAGCGTCGCACGATATTCCGGCTCATGGCGCAGGGGAAGAATCAGAATGGAGGCCCCACACTGCTCGCGCACAGCCTCATCATGGCTGACATAGCCCCGGTTCACGAGAGACTTTCTGAGCCCAGCGGCGGCTATTGCCTCAACAATCTGAGTATCAGTCTTCCCGGAGAGCCGTATGCGCAGCTTTGACGCAAACTCTTCGTCCACAGCCGCAAGCTCTGCCAAAACTCTCCAAAGCTCAAGCGGATTCCCGTCCGCGGCAAAAAGCCCCGTGTGGACAATGTTAAAGAAATCCTCGTTCTCGCTTCCTGTCTCTTCCTCCGAGACGCGCATCTCCTCAGAGGCGCTGTCGAAGTCGTCATCGTCGAAACCGTTGGTAATCAGCTCTACAGGAGTGTCTGTCATCTTCCTGAAATCGTCCTGAACAAGGGGAGACACGGCAACAATCGCATCCGCCCCGTCAAGCACGCCCTTCTCCAGTCTTTCGTGCCGCCGCTCCGCCCACGAAGACAGTTCCAGATGCTTGAAATAGAACATCCTCGTCCACGGATCACGGAAATCCGCCACCCAAGGAATGCCAGTTGACGCCGCCACCTTCTGCGCAATGAGGTGCATCGAGTGGGGAGGGCCGGTGCTGACAATCACATCGACCGGATGCTCCTTGAGGTATTTCTTCAAGAACTTCACCGACGGACGAATCCAGAGGCAGCGAGGGTCGGGGATGAAAAAATTGCCGCGAATCCACAGCAAAATCTTTTGAGAAAGGCTCTTTTTCTGCGCATTTATCGGATTAACTTCCGATGCCGTGGCCTCCCCTGCCTTTCCATGCACGGATTTTCCCTCCGCATCACCCGCGGAAGCTTTGGAATTTCCCTTCCCCGTCAGCCTGCGGTAAATCCCGTAGGGCTCGAAAATCGGACGTTTCAGAACTATGGCCTCTTCCGGAACATCATCTTCCAATGTCCCATCCACGACCGTAAGTTCCGGATTCTCAGGAGTATATATCACCGGTTGCCAACCATTCTGCGGCAGATATTTCGCGAACTTCACCCATCTCTGCACGCCTGAACCTCCGGACGGAGGCCAATAGTATGTGATAATCAAGACCTTTTTCATATCCGCAAAATTAGAACATTTTGTTGACTTTCCATCGAGTTTCAGAAACACATAATCAGATTCTTATTATATTTGCGGGTCAGGGAATTGGAATGTTTCCCGTCCCTCTTTGTAAGGTTTTGTCCCGTAAATTAGCGGGAACTACCATTTTTGATGGAGTTTCCGCTGATTTACGGGACAAAAATATTATATTTGCGCAAAACTGATGAATTATGATTATTGGAAGAGACGAAGAAAGAGCCATCTTAGCGAGCACTCTCAAAGAAGAGTATTCCCAGTTTGTAGCTGTATATGGACGGCGGCGTGTCGGTAAAACATTCCTGATTAGAGAATCATTTGACTACAAATTTGATTTTCAATTCACCGGTGCAGCAAACACGAGTTCCAGGAAACAACTTATGCGTTTTCGACAAAGCTTGAAAGAGCACGGGCAGAAAGATACTCCGGTTTTGAAAAGTTGGAGTGAGGCTTTTGGGGAATTGAAAAGGTATATTAATGGCTGCAAGGAAGGAAAGAAAGTTATATTTCTTGATGAACTTCCTTGGATGGATGCGCCTCGTTCCGGTTTTTTAGGCGAACTTGAAGCTTTCTGGAACGGGTGGGCGTCTGCTCGAAAGGATATAGTCTTTATTGTTTGTGGAAGCAGTACTTCTTGGATGGTAAAGAAAATCATAAAGAATCGGGGTGGGTTACATAATAGGCTGACTCACAGAATCGCACTGAAGCCATTCTGTCTTGGTCTGTGCGAAAAACTATGTGAATCAAGGGGATTGCAACTCAGTCGGAGGCAGATTTTGGAAGCATATATGGTGTGGGGAGGTGTGCCATATTATTGGAGTTTGCTCCGTCGCGGTGCAAGTATCGCTCAGGAAATTGACAGGCTTGTTTTTTCAGAGGATGGGGAGTTGCACGATGAATTCGATATGCTGTATGCAGCTCTGTTTAAGAGACCCGAGGCTTATGTTAAGGTTGTCGCGGCATTGGCAGAAAAGAGGCGTGGACTTAATCGGAAAGAACTTATTGAAATATGCAAAGTCGATGATAATGGTGCGTTTTCTGAAATCCTGTCTAATCTTGAATGGTGCGGATTTATAAGGAGTTACAATGTTATAGGAACTGAGAGAAATCGCGTCTACCAACTAATGGATCATTTCACTCTGTTCTATTATGATTTTCTGGATTCAAGAAAGCCCGGTGCAAATTATTGGAAATCAATCATTGGTACGCCAACATACAATACTTGGTGCGGTTTGTCTTTTGAACGTACTTGTTTATGGCACGTTGAGCAAATTAAAATGAAACTTGGAATTACAGGAGTTGGGACTAACGAATACACTTGGAGGTTCGCCGGCGACAAAAAACGTGGTTTAAAGGGGATGCAGATCGATTTGTTAATTGATAGGAATGACGGGATCATTGATTTGTGCGAGATTAAAGACTACAAGGAGCCGTTCCATATTTCTACAGAATATGCCGAGAGGCTTGAGGAACGACAAAGATTGTTTGCGGCAGTCACACAAACTTCCAAGGCGGTTCATACAGTATTGATTTCTGCGGAAGGGGCGGATCCGGGAGCAATGGATATCGTGCAAGCAGAAGTGACTCTGAACGATCTTTTTCGCTCTTGAGAATAGCGTTATAAATACCGTAAATCAGCGGGAACTACCATTTTTGATGGGGTTTCCGCTGATTTACGGGACAAAGTAGAGCTTTCCTGCTATATTTCCTGTTCAGTCATTTTAGATGTTTGGGGTGTCCCAGACCTTTGTCCGGGTGCAGCGAACCATTGCCGTCTCGGTGCCGGCCTGAAGGCGGAAGTCGCCCTCCTCAAGAGTCCAGCGGCCGTCGAATCCCACGAATGCCAGGCGGTTGGCAGGGAGGTTGAACGTGACGGTCTTTGTCTCGCCTGGCTGAAGTTCAACCTTGGTAAACTCGCGCAGACGACGGCTTTCCGGAACTATGGAGGCCACGAGGTCGCTGCTGAAAAGGAGCACAGACTCCTTGCCGGCCACCTTGCCGGTGTTCGTGACATCAACAGAAACGGTCAGAACATCGCCGTCGCTGAATTCCGTGCGGTCAACAGTCATGTTGCTGTAGGCAAAAGTCGTGTAGCTCAGACCATATCCGAAAGCCCACTGAACCGAAACCACAGCGTTATAGTCATAGGCGCCCTCCATCTTGTCAACTTCCTCGCTGACCTTGTAGTCGTAGTTTATAAGGGAATTGATCTCCTTCGGATAGGTAAACGGAAGTTTTCCGCTGAAGTTAACCTCACCGGAAAGGAGATTCGCGAGCGCATCTCCACCACGGTTGCCTGGAAGCATCACGTCCACGACGGCTGCGGCCTTCGGCACAAGTTCCGAAATCAAGCGCGGACGGCCCTCATTCAGAATCAGCACCACAGGCTTGCCCGTCTCCTCAAAAGCCTTGACGAGTGTCTTCTGGTAAGGTGACAGGTTGATGTCCGTGAGGTTGCCCGGAGACTCGCAGTAGCTGTTTTCCCCGATGCAGGCGACAATCACGTCGGCTCCGCGCGCAAGATCCGCCGGTCTGAAGTCTGCCGGGAAGTTCTCTTCGTAGTATTTGCCCTTTTCATTGTAAGTGACACCCTGCGCAAGCCTAACGTTTGAAGCGCCGAACTTCTCACAGAGAGCCTCATAGATTGTGTTGTAGCGTCCCGCGTAGTCATCAGCGAGATGTCCCTGCCAAGAATAGCTCCACCCGCCGTTCAGGCAGCGCATCTGATTGGCGTTCGGTCCTGTCACAAGAATCTTCATACCCTTGCGCAGCGGAAGAATGCCATTGTTCTTCAAGAGCACTGCAGACTCCTCCGCAGCACGGAGAGACGCCTCGGAAAACGCCTCACAGCCGAAGTCCGGATAGTCCGCAAGCGATGTGTCCGGTGTGTCGAACAGCCCGAGGCGGTACTTTAGGCGAAGTACTCTGCGCACGGCGTCGTCAATCCTGCTCATCGGCACCTCGCCGTCCTCTACCAGAGATTTGAGCGTCTCGCAGAAATCGCAGGAATACGGAACCATCGACATGTCAATCCCGGCGTTTATCGCGAGTTTCACCGCACCCCTCATGTCAGCGGCGACCTTTTCGCGCGTGTAGAGATTGTTGATGTCTGCCCAGTCGGTGACAATCATTCCGTCCCAGCCCGTTTCGTCCTTGAGCCACTGAGTGAGCAGAACAGGGTTGCAATGAACAGGAGTGCCATTGATTGAGGCGGAATTCACCATAAACGTGAGCGCACCTGCGCGGAGAGCCTCAAGATAAGGGGCGAAATACTTGTCGCGGAGGTCGAGAGGCGAAATGTAGGCCGGTGTTCTGTCCTTGCCGGAGAATGGTGCGCCGTAGCCGAGATAGTGCTTCACGGAGACAGCTATATGCTTGTCGTCTATATGGTTGGGGTCACTTCCCTGCTCTCCGAGAATCGTTGCCTTTCCCATCTCGGCATTCACATACCAGTCCTCTCCGTAGTTTTCCCAAAACCTTGGCCAGCGCGGGTCGCGGCCGGAGTCGAGTGTCGGGTTGAACGACCACGGGACATCGGCGGCGCGGGACTCGTAGGCGGTGATTTCGCCGGACAGGCGGGCAAACTCCCTATCAAAAGTCGCGGCAACCGCTATCGGCTGAGGGAAGAGCGTTCCGTCGCTGATGTAGGTCGTCCCGTGGATATGGTCAAGTCCGTAGAGTGTCGGTATGCCCATAACTTTCAATGACCTGTCATTCAGAGTCTTCACAAGCACATTCCATTCCGCCGCAGGTATCGCCTTTCCTACAGGGGTGTTCAGGAACGAGCCCACCTTGTATGTGTCTATAAAATAAACCAGTTTCTCCTCATTGAGCGTGTAGGAGTTCCCATCAGCGGACTTTTCAGAGGCCGCATCAATGGTAATCTGGGTCATCTGTCCGATTTTCTCGTCCAGACTCATCCGCGAGAGCGTTTTTTCGACCCGTTTCTCGAGTTCGGCATCCTTCGGAATGACGGGGTTCCCCTCATTGCCGCAGCCCGCAGCAATCACAACGACAGCCGCAGCCGTCATAAAGTTCAATCTATTCATCAGTTATCGTTTTTTTTACTATTTATATTTCAGCAAAACCCGCAACGCAGCAATCCGCCTTGTCTCAGACGGCGACTGGAGCCTTAATCGACGGCCAAGGATCATATCCATCAAGATGGAAATCCTCATACTTGAAATCAAAGATGCTCCTAACCTCAGGATTCAGCACCATCCGAGGCAGGGCACGCGGGGTGCGGGAAAGCTGCTCAGCAACCTGGTCAAAATGATTGAGGTAGATGTGGGTGTCGCCGGTGGTGTGGATGAACTCACCGGGCTGAAGTCCGCAGACCTGCGCAACCATCATGGTGAGAAGGGCATAAGAGGCTATATTGAACGGAACTCCGAGAAAAACATCGGCACTGCGCTGGTAGAGTTGGCAGGAGAGCTTCCCGTCCGCGACGTAGAACTGGAACAGAGTGTGGCAAGGAGGCAGCGCCATCTTCTCCACTTCCGCAACGTTCCACGCCGACACAATCATCCTGCGCGAATCAGGGTTGTTCTTTATCGTATCTATCACCTGCGACAGCTGATCAATCGTTCGCCCATCGGGAGTCGGCCAACTACGCCATTGATGTCCGTAAACAGGTCCGAGGTCACCATTTTCGTCCGCCCATTCGTCCCATATCGACACTCCGTGATCCTTGAGATACTTTATGTTCGTGTCACCGGCGATGAACCACAGAAGTTCATAAATGATTGACTTTAAATGCACTTTCTTCGTCGTCAGCAACGGAAATCCTTCAGAAAGGTCGAATCTCATCTGATAGCCGAAAACGCTCTGCGTTCCGACCCCGGTCCGGTCGTGCTTCATCACCCCATTTTCCCGGATATGTCTCAAAAGTTCAAGATATTGTTTCATCTTCAAAAAAAGTATTATCAAACCTCGCAACGCAGCAGCTCGCCACAAAAATGCAGAGATTTCAAAATCAAATAAAAGGATGAGATGCAAGGCGCGAGGTGAAGATAATCCCGCAGCAACCTCTCGGTTGTGAGGACATTATCAAACCTCGCAACGCAGCAGCTCGCCTTTTATTTGGTTTTGAATGCGAAAATTATTGCCTGCTCATAGGTCTCGCCCGGACGGAGCACCGGTGAAGGGTATTCCGGCTCGTTAGGAGCATCCGGAAAGTTCTGGCATTCGAGAGCCACGCCTTCATAATCCTCGTAACTGCGACCGCATTTGCCCACAGGACAGCCTGCAAGCCAGTTTCCGGTGTAGACCTGAACGCCCGGCTGGGTGGTGTAGAGCTTAAGCACACGTCCGGAAGCCTCGGAATAAAGTTCAGCAGCCTCCTGAATCTGACCCGGCTCTCCACCGTCAATGACCCAACAGTTGTCGTAGCCCTTGCCGTATTCGAGGGCGGTGAATGGTTCCTTTATGTCACGGCCGAGCTTTTTGGCGACGACAAAATCCATCGGTGTGCCGGCAACCGGAACTGACTCGCCGAGCGGGATGAGAGATTCATCGGTAGGCAGCCACTCTGATGCGTTCAAACGCAGTTCGTGGTCAAGCACAGAACCGGAGCCTTCGCCGTTCAGGTTGAAGTAGGTGTGGTTCGTGAGGTTTACCACCGTAGGCTTGTCACACTCGGCGGTGAGGGTCAGCCTGACCTCGTTGTCCTCGCTCCACTCATAGCGTGCGACAGCCTTCAGCGCACCGGGATATCCCATCTCTCCGTCTTCTGAATAGTAGAGGAACTCCACACCGTCGCCTTCCACACGGCTTTCCCAGACCTTGTTCTGGAAGCCCTCAGGACCGCCATGAAGATGGTTCGGGCCGTTGTTTATCGGGAGCGAATACTCCACGCCGTCGAGAGTGAACTTTCCGCGGGCGATGCGGTTGGCATAGCGTCCCGGCACCTTGCCGGCACACGGGCCGTCTCCGAAATAACTGAGCGGATCAGGGTAGCCCAACACCACGTCTGCAAGTTTGCCATCCTTGTCCGGAACGACAGCGGCTACAATGCCGGCCCCCACGCTTGAAACCTGGATGTATGCACCCGAAGCGTTTTTTAATGTGTAGCGGAAGATTTCCTTCCCGTCCGGAGCCTTGCCCCAAAGTTCTTTGGTTACAGTTGCCATATCTTAATGTGTTTTAAATATTTATCTATTTTTTCGCATTCAATTGTTTTATCCCCGCATCAGTTAGACGATACTTCTGCTGTGGACTATTGGGACTGGCCTCATCAACCCGCTCTACAAGGCCAGCAGAAAGTGCCGGCATAAGATAAGACTTACGGAAATTGTCCCGCCCTTTCAAGTTCATCTTCTCCATTATTGCCTTAGCAGGCAACTGAGTGTTCCGCAACAAATTAAGCAGTCGCATTACTTGACCTGTTACTTGACCTGCTACTTGACCTGCTACTTGACCTGCTACTTGACCTGCTACTTGACCTGCTACAGCCCGTTCAATATCATCCTGATATGTGATAGAAAACACAAACTGCTGTGAACTATTTATCTCTATCTTGTAATTCGAATAATATAGTGGAGCAAACTTCTTTATATTGCGTTTGCCGGATCCCAAATCCTCCACCCAAGACAACTGAGAAAGAATTCTGACAAGCAGAGGATTTTTGGTATAGACACCTATGTCGTCAATAGACATCACGCCCTCACCGATTTCCGGAACTATACGGGTTGAATTACGTGTTATCACCCTATCGTAGAAAATCTCAATGAATCCTGGAGCACGACGGCCATAATCCGTATGTGCACACAAATTTCCGACAATCTCACGAAACAACTGAACTCTCAAATCCTGACGTTCCGTCCCGCCAGTTCCTGGAAGATAGAACTTATCAGGCAAATATCGTTCAACAAAGTCCATCATGTCTCGATATGACTGTATCACATTTTTACGCAATGTCTTACGGTCATCATAACGAGTAATATCTTCCGGACGGTTTTCCAGATAACGGGAGTATGTCATCTTGTGAAATAAGAGTTCAAATCGATAACCAGACAAGTGTTCGGCAAGTGCTCTTTCCGAGCCAAAGGCTATCAGTGCCGCATACTTATACCCTTCTATGGTTCCTGCTGCTGACTTCTTTACAAGATTACAGCTCTCCAATATCTCCTCATTGCTCATTTCAAGCCAAGGGTGAGAAAAAGATGTGGATCTTACTTGGTTTCGGCAAAAGTCAAATGTTTCATCATCAAAATCTGCCAATGAAAGACCAGGGACGATCCGTTCTTCAAAAATATGATGGCTTTTTCGTTCAAACAAAGATAATACAAGTTCGGAATTGTCACTTATATTCTGATCGGCGTCACCGTTGCGGTCAAAATACCTGTTTTTGTACCTCAATGGAACAAGGCTTGGCAAAACATTTATAACAATAACAGCGCGACCGTCAACATAAACCAACTCAGGTTCAATTCGAACCGTAGGCTGGAATGTCTCTTTATTACCAAGCGTGTTAATTATATTCTTAATCATCCCATCCGCCGTCTGCGGATTAACGCCTAAGATTGTGCCGTCGTCATCCACCCCGAGCAACAAAACGCCCCCCAAACGGTTACTGAATGCGCATATTGTCTCATATACCGACGAACTGACATCAGACCGGCATTTTTTGAACTCAGTCTGACTTCCTTCGCCTTTCTTTAGTAACTCCTTAAACTCCGCAGTTGTCATAATAAAAATTTTAGCGCCCGAATATCGCGGGGAGAACCTTTTCGGTCGGTGCATCCTTCATGAGGACGGTCTTTTCGCTGTCCAGGAGATAGAGCGACGGGATTGCGCGGACGTCGTAGAGGCGGTCGGTGCGTATCGCATAGTCGGGGTCGTAGCCGTTGTACCACGAACTTGGGTAGATCGGCATGTAGTTGTACCATTCACCGAGGTCCTCGTCGATGTAGATGTTCAGCACGGCAAGCTCCCCGGAGGCAATCATCGGCTCCATTTCCGGATAGGCCTTGAGTGACTCGATTATCGACTGACAGGCATTGCAGCCCGGATTCGAGAAGAAAAGGAGGGTCTTGGAGGCCTTGATTCCGTAGAGAGTGTATATACGTCCGCGGTTGTCGGAAAAACGGAAATCCGCAGCCTTTGTGCCCACTTTGTTGAGCGAACAATTATGCGCCGTGACAGCGTCGGTCGAACGCATTTCAGGGGATACGAGTTCGGATCGGGAGCGTGCCTCCACGAACGGACGGTAGTAGTCCTCGTTGCGCAGAGGAGAGTTCGGGTCGTAGAGATATTTGTCCGCGATTTCGTTCATCCGCTCGAAGATATTTGAAGACGTGTCCGCAGCTTCGCAGGCGGCAATTCTGTCAAAAAGATGGCCGGCGGCCTTCTCGGCTGTCTCCAGCGGCACCATGTCCAACAGCCCGCACCATGTGGCGAAGGCCTGCTCCATCTGGTCGGACGGCACACCTGCAATGTGGGTCGAGTCGCAGAGGTATTTCGCTGAGGCAGAGCCGCCCTTTCCGGAATCGCCTTTTCCGGAATCGCCACGCCCGGAAGACTTCCCGCCAGCCGACACACTTTCAATCTTCGTAAGCGGGTCAAAATAGTGCAGCGCGGCATATTCCGCCCTTTCCTCCGGAGACTCCATCATCGCCGGCACACTAAGCTGCGGAAAGGTACGCACCTCTCCCGAAGCCCCACCGGCCTTTTTCACTCCGCGTCCCCCGCAGGCCACAGTGGCCACGACCGCCAACGTCATAACACTGACATTCAGCATTTTACCGATAAAACGATTCATTTTCAACATTTCATTTCCTTCCGTCACGACACCCGGCGAACCTCAGTGCACTTTCCCGGAAGCATATTCCCTACAAATTTAGCAAACCTAATCGGCAAATCAATACGGCGGAGCCAAACATCGTGAGAATTAGTCGCGCCCGCCACCCTCTCAATGAATCGGTTAAAAGTTATTTTATAGAATTCTCGTTTCAAGGAAACTTGTGTCATATAGGTAGAATCAATGCAGAAAAAGGAACGAACTTTCTGTGCAGCAGGCTTGTGCGTTCGGAATTTTTATTTCATCTTTGCATAAATGAAGTCTGGTTGCCGTAGATTCATGAGGATTTACAACGCGATAGTGGTATAGTCGTACTGCTATCGCGTTTTTGGTTAATCGGATTATTTGATAAAACAAAAATCAACAAATTTGCGGATTTTTTGAAAAAGCATTACTTTCGCAAAAGATAACGACATGCAAAATCGTTGAGTTGTCAAATCATTATAAATAAAGACATTATGAAACAGTCTAAGAATATGGATGTAAAGATGGCAGCAAACAATCTTAAGCCATTCACACCGACACATCCGGGAGAATTATTGAAAGACGAGATTGAATGCAGACATATTTCCCAGAAACAGTTAGCTGCGGACATGGGCGTATCATACACTGTACTCAACGACATAGTGAACGGCAAGCGCTCAGTCAATATCAAGTTCGCTCTGCTTTGTGAGGCCGCGCTTGGAATACCGGCACATATCCTGACAGGCCTTCAAGCTGAGTATGATATGCAGACAGCCCGACAAGACAAATCCTTCCTCAAGCGCCTGGAGGGAGTCCGAAGAATTGTGGCTGCGGTTTTATGATATAGCATTATAGGCGGTGCAACCTGTCGTTGCCATTCTGGTTATCAACTCTTCCGCAGGAATTTCAGTCATCAAGGCAACAGCAAACCATTTCTTACCAAGGTCCTTGATTGATGCGCCAAAATGATAGACATCATTATCAACCATAATGCGAATATGTTTGAGCCGCCTATATTATATCCCTCGGGTATCACAAACTGTGATACCCAACTGGAAATCAACTCATTAGCCTCAGAATCCGACAATCTGAACATAAAATCTTCCGGAAATTTACTCAAATTTCTACGGACAGCCTGTTTCAACGCCCGGTTCTCGATTCCATAGATTCGCAAAAGATAAAAAACATGAACCGGTCGCAATTGCGACCGGCGTCGTCTGTTCATCGGCTTTCAAGACTACATCGTCCGTTAAAACAAAACAGGGCCAACATTCTGAAGAATTTGAACCCTGTTGTTGTTTTTGCGTGAGGCGCTTATCTCCCACCTAATGATAAAAATCTGTCGCAAAGATACGCAATATCCCGTAAATTGCAATTAGTTACTCAAAATTTTTACCCCCCCCAAAAAAAGAAAAGGGCAAAGTCGTCGCTGACCTTGCCCTGCCTTGTTTTTGCGTGAGACGCTTATCTCTCACTTGATGATAAAAATCTGCTACAAATGTAATCAATATTCACTGATTTGCAATGAATTACTCATAGAATATTGTCACTGACCGGCAATACAATGAACTTGTGGTTGCGGTAATCGTCAGCACGACACTCTCGTTCGCTCCTACAACATAACTATCGTTCGTCATGGTTACATTCACATCCTTATAGTCTTGGCTATAAGATGTATTGTCATACCATTTATTAAAGTTCGTTGCCGAGCTTATGCTTGCCAATGTATTTGAGCCAGCAGTCAAAGAAAAAGTTCCAGCACCTCTTGATTTGTTTGAATGCATTGACAAAACCACCTTTTTTATAACCTTGCCATCGTACCCTTTCAGTGTATAAGTCTGGCTGTTATTTTGCGTCATCTGATCTTTTGTGGAATATGTATTCTTAAATGTAACTGAAGAGCCAGAAGGTGCTACGCCGGATGTATTTACAGAAGATACTGTATTTACTGTATATTTTACTTGTTCTCCTGCAGGATTGGCTCCTGTTGTGGCCGTTGTCGTTCCTGCTGCGGAAGGAGCGTTTACTGATGCATCGGTTGGGTTTGCAACCACGGAGACTGTGTAGTTTGTCGAATATGCAAGGTCAGTAAATGTGTGCTCTGTGCCTGCTAAAGTAATTGACTGGGCGCCACAGGTCACGGTGTAGTCCTTGGCCCCTTCGACTTCACTCCACATTACAAAAATGGAATTTAAGTTCTGTATTTCATAATCTACTGTAGGAGTTGCAAGGGCCGGCAAGGCAGACTCCAACCTATATATCTGGGGGAGAAGCATTGACACATTAGTGGCACTTGTATATGTTAAAAATCTGGCACTATTTACATTGTGAAGAATCTTCCCATAAGAGCTATTGCCGTTTTGGATGGTGGCGTTATTTGATTCTGAAATCGCTATCTTCCAAGAGGTTGTTCCTTTATCAAATGCAAGTTTCTTAGCCGCTGTAGCACCCAATAGCGCTCCATCACTATTAGAAAGAGTCCACGAATTGGCACTTCCTCCCAATGTAAAAACGGAAGCATCTGCGGACATAGACTCAACAGTTGACAAATCTGAAGAAAATTGTGCGAAAGTCTCATTCAAATAGTCATCTACGATTCCAGCTGCAACTTTCCCTTTTGAATTTGATACTATTACAATTTTGTCTCCAGCAGCCAACGTTGACGCATCAGTAACGATTGTCCATACTTTTTTAGGTATCTTTTTATCTACATTAAACCTTAAGGTTTTGATATTGCCGGCGGTGAAGGTGATGTCATTTTTGAGGGTGAGGGTCTTCTCGTAGCCGTTGACGGCGAGTTTGAGGGTGGAACCGGTCTTGGCTGTGAATGGTTTGAGTGCGATGTAAAAATCTGCTGACGAACCATTTGCGAGAGCTTCGCCGTTGGAAACCGTGAGAGAAGCGGTCGAAGAGACATAAGCGTTTCCACTTGACTTATAGGCGACCGGAGAGGCTGCAAAATTGATGAAATATGTTCCGACGATGTCTTCTGTCCCGGTGAATGAAACACTGCTGACGGTCAAGTCCTCGCCACTGTTGTTTGTGACAGAGACTTTGATGACGGATGTCAAGTGGTTCATCTCAATGGACGGGACCTTGTCAGAAGCGACATTTGAGGCGATGCCGTAGAGAGGACAAGACTCCCCGGCGAGATGCGCACGGCTGCCATTGCCTGTCTGAGTCTGTGATGTTCCGCCGACAGTAACCCAACCGACTTTCCTATCTCCAGGTGTCGTAATCTGAGAGGTATACGGATAGAACGCATACCAGTCATACGATTTGTCGGCAGAAAGGGATTTGGAAACCGTTCCGTCAAAGCGGCCGGTCTCGATGTCCTTGACGGTGAACTGGTTATCGCTGACATATAAGGTTGAGCCGGCTTCGGCATGGAATACATTGATGGCGTCCTTCGCAACCCACTTGGTGTCAAGGCCGTCGTTGGCAGTCTTGGTGGTGACAGGCTGCGCGAAAAGTTCAAAATTAGGTTCTGATGCCGGAGTTGTCTGATCCACAAGTTCTTTCTGGCAATCGGTGATAGAGAGCGCGAGACACATCAAACCCGCAGCGTAAACAAATGACTTTCTCATAGCTTCTGAAGGTTTGACATTAAAATGAAAGACTTGGGTCCTCTTCTTCTTCGACCCACAATTTGATGGAATTCGGCCCTAAACTGCTGGCGAAGCCCGATTCGGCTGAAATTTGGTGCATGCACACCAAAGGTGTCTCATAGCCGTGAGACATAGAGTGTTTTGTGAACATAGTACTGAAATTATAAAGGTTGTTTGTTTTTTATTTCGTTGTCCGACACTTCCCCGGACCGTAATGCCGCCCCGTTCACAAAGGAGACGGACACTCTCATATACAAAAATCCGTTGACACACACCACAGTGCCAACGGGTTGCAAAGTTACGGACGATTCTCCGAATAAACAAAGAAATGTTCGTGTTACGATGATTTTTGCTCAATTCTCGTGTCAAATGATTTGTCTCACGCGAAGATATATTCCGAAAATCACGCCATTTGGGGGAATTATATTCCGAAAATCACGCCGGTTTTGGGAATTGCCGCAAGAAAACAATAACTTTGTCGAGTTGGTTTTTGAATGACATAAATGAAAAAAGCATACAAAAAAACAGCCGTAGCACTGCTTCTGCTACTTCTGCCGCTCGTGGCGAGGGCACAGTTCTTCACGGCAGGTGACGACCCTGGATGCAGGAGATGGTACAGCATAGAGAGCGAGAACTACCGCATCATCTACCCGCGCGGGCTGGACTCTCTGGCACGGGTGTATGCACGGGAGATGGAGCGTTTCAGGAAGCCTGTGGGGCTCACGAGCGGCTACCTGCCGGGGGAATGCATACGAGGGAAAATGCCGGTGGTGCTGCACGCATACAACTCTGTGTCAAATGGTTCCGTGGCGTGGGCACCGAAAAGGATGGATGCCTACACGATGCCGCAGGTCTATGGCGCGGAGGCAACTCCCTGGCCGGCACAGTTGGCGGTGCACGAGTCGCGGCACATCAGCCAGATGCAGTTCGGGCTAAGCCATGCGCAGAGGCCTTTCGGCTGGTTCTTCGGCGAGATGTGGAACGGGCTTACGGCCGGACTCTACACTGAGAACTCGCTGCTGGAGGGGGACGCGGTCATTGCAGAGACGGAACTGACACGCTCCGGACGCGGACGTAAGGCCGATTTTCTGAACTACTACATGGTTTGCTTCGACCAAGGCGACCTGCGTGACTGGGATCAGTGGAGGTTCGGCTCTCAGCGGAACTACACCCCTGACTGGTACGCGCTCGGCTATCTGACTTATGGCGGGCTGCGATGGATGTACGACAGGGACGACTACATGGCCGAGTATCTGGACTACGCTTCACGGCATCCTCTGAGGTTCGACGTGCGCGAGGTGGTTGCGAAACGGACGACAGGGAAAGACCTTGTTAACTCCTTCCCGGCGGTGCGCGACAGTGTGACGGCGGTGTGGCGTGCCGATGCCGAAAAGAGGCGGCCCTATATGGCTATGGAGCAGGTTACGGGAACGCCGAAGAAGCCTGCGGACTATGAGAGCCTGCTGGTTGTCGGGGATGAACTTTTTGCCGTAAAACACGGATATACAGATAATTACCAACTCATAAAGATTCAACTCCCAACGGATACGGATATATCAGAAAATGACGCGGACGACGACATATCCCCCAAAAATGATGCGGACGACGACATATCCCCGAAAAATGAGCCGACATCGAGGAATATGTTTTCGGAAAGGTTCGTAACACATTTCGGGAGTTATGCCGGAGCACTGAAGCATTCGCCCGTAACGGACAGACTCTATTGGAGCGAATCGGTTTCCGACGCACGCTGGACGCTGAAATACACTTCACGAATCAGGAATATACGGGTTGATGGGAAGACGACGAAGAGTCTGACGAATAAGGGGTGGATGTATAATCCCGTGCCTTCGGAAAAATATGCGCATGCGGTTGCAGTCGAAAACCGTCCGGAAGGAGGCTCACGCCTGGCGTTCATAAATCTGAAGAGCGGAAAACGTGAAATGGCGTTCGATGCGCCGGATTCGCTGCAATTCGTCGAGACGGCGTGGAGCGGAGACGAAGTTTATGTTTCGGGAATATCGGGGAACGGGTTCGGGATATATCGACTCGACGTCGCTCCCGACCACCGCTACAATCTCGCGGGAGCATTCCGCAGTCCGAATGAGTTTTGTTACGAAGTCCCTGTCGGCGAGTTCTTTTGGGAGAAGGTGCTGGAACCGCAGCCTGTGCAGATAAAGAACCTGCAGAGCGGGAAAAGGCAGTCCGGTGAAAGCGCGAGGAAGGCCGGAGAAGAAGAGTTTGTGCTTCTTTTCACCTCCGACAGGACAGGAGTCAATGAACTCTATAGCCTCAATCCGGCGGACGGAACGCTGCGGCAGCTGACCTCGACGCGCTACGGAGCCTCTGACTATCAGTTTGACGAGGATGGCAGATGGCTCTACTACTCTTCGCAGACGACAAAGGGAAAGATGATTTTCCGAACGGCCGCCGGCGAACTCTTCAACAAAGAGGCGGATTGGAACGAACGCTACAGTTGGCCAATAGCGGAAAAGCTCTCGGAGCAGGCGCGAAGACGGGCCGAGAAACTCTACGGGAATGCGGAACTGCTTGAGACAGAGGCTGCACGGGCCGACACCATGACACTGTCCAAGCCCCGCAGATACCACAAGATTCCGCAGATGTTCCGCGTACACTCATGGGCACCGTTCTATGCCAATATTCCCGTACTGATGAATGCCAACGATTTGGGAGACAACATCTTCGACTATGTAAACCTCGGAGCGACGGCGGTTCTCCAGAACCAGCTCGGCACATTTTCCGGCATTGTCGGATACTCGGCGCACAAGGACCCCTATGACAAGGCACGCTGGAGACATTCCGCGCATCTCAACCTCAAGTACACGGGGCTATATCCAGTCTTTGAACTCAATATCGATTTCAACGACAGGGCGGCGCGGCAAAGCGGCATCGCACTCCACCAGGTGTCAGACAACGCCTATTCCATCACCATGCGCTCCGAGGCACATCCTTCGGTCCCGAACATCTCAGGAAGCATCAGCGCATACATCCCGTTCAAGTTCTCCTCTGGCGGCTGGAGCAGGGGCTTCACCCCGCGCGTAAGCTACTACATAAGCAACGACCGCCGAGACGCCAACGCATACATTTTCAAAAAGGCAGGCATTGTCTCTGACGGTAAGACCGTCACGCCTGAGGGTGTTTCAATGCTTTGGGTGCCGGAGCGCAAGATGAAGTCGTTCAAGAACTTGCCGGCACAAAACCTCACTGCCTCGGCAAGTCTCTACGGAGTTCTTCCTGTGAACAATTCGGGGGTTTTCCCGCGCTGGGGCGGTGGCGTCCAGGCGGGACTGAGCTACCCTCTCGGAATGACCCACTGGTATTCTCCCGCAGCATTCGGCTATGCCTACGGCTACTTTCCAGGAGCCGTTCCCGAGCAGGGGCTCAAGCTCACCGGGATGTGGCAGGGACAGATGCCTACACGCGAAAAGGGCAGGCTCTACACCGGTGCCCCTTTCAGCACCTCGGCCTTGAACATCCTCCCGCGCGGCATCCAGGAGGCGTCGCTTCGCTCCGCCCTCGTCCAGCACACCGAAAGCCTCGCGAAGTTCACCGCCGACTATGCCATTCCCATCTACGTCGGCGACCGCTCCCTCCTATGGAGCTGTCTCTACGTCCGCCGTCTGTTGCTGACCCCGCATTTCGACTGCACCCTCTTCAGCAACTCAGCGCTCGGACTCGGCAGCGGCCCCGGCGCCCTGATGACCTACGGCTTCGACTTAGCACTCGACATCCAGTGCATACTCTGGCTCACCATCCCATGCACACTCGGAGTCAGCGTCAATTTCAACGGTGCTCCCGGCTGGAACGGCCTCACAACCGTCGGCAAGGCCCTCGGCATCCCGAACATCTCGAAGTTCTACATCGGCCCGGTCCTAAGCATCAATATGTTCTGACAGTACAGAAGAAATAAAAGATAAATACACTAAAAACAACTTTTTATGAAACACAATTGCATTGCATCGGCTCTTGCCGCATTCTTGCTCTTTTCTTCACTTGCCTTTGCGGGCGAAAGAGTAGCGGTCTGGCCGAAGGGCAAGATGCCCCACAGGCAGGAAAATCAGATTGCCGCGATGACGGACGAAGCCGCCCAGAAGGGATTCAAGGCAGACAAACATCGTACGGCCTACATTGAATGGTACGACGCTCCGAAGGCGGATGTGCGCAACGGAGCCTGTATGATTCTCATTTCCGGAGGAGGTTATAACAACTGCTGCGACGTGAAACTTGTGGCCGGTTGGGCGGAAAAACTGACCGCACTCGGCTTCCAGTGCGTGAACTTTGTCTACCGCACCCCGCGGCCGACAGGTCTCCCTATCTGGCAGACGGCCTGGGAAGACGGGCAGAGGGCTGTCCGTATGGTTCGCAAAGACGCGGAAAAGCGTGGCTTTGACCCGGAGAAAATCGGAACAATCTCAATGTCGGCGGGTTCACACCTTGCGCTGCTTCTTGGAACATCCTCACAAACAAAGGCTTATGAGCCGGTGGATGCGCTGGACAGCATTCCTTGCCACATAAACTGGGCGATTGTCAACGCTCCGGCATACGCCACGACGGACGGGGAAACCGGCACTCCTGCCACAAGGGAAGGCTACGGGACTGACGTAAGGCTCAGTTCTGTCTTTAAGTTCGACGAAAAAACCTGCCCGATGAGTCTGCACCACGGAGGATTGGACCCCTACACCCCAACGGCTTCCACTCTGGTCTACAGGCAGTTGCGTCGTATGAATATTCCGGCGGAACTTCATCTCTATCCGGACAAGGGACACGGCGCATTTGGCTTCGACCGTGCTGTGGAATTTATGAGGCAGATGGGGTATATGGGGCCGGTGCCCGCTGAAGTGCCTATTATAGACGTGTATTCTTCCGACGAGGACAGGGCCGAAGTTATAAGAGAGAATGTATGGCCGGAGGGAATGATGCCAAATGAGCAGGAGAAACAGTGCACGCCTTATATTGAGTGGCACATCCCGGCGAAGCTCACAACCACAGCCATTCAAATCATCTACTCAGGAGGTTCGTATCAGGGCAACGACCCTAACGGATTCGAAGTTGCGCCGGCTCGCCGCTACCTCAACAGCAAGGGAATGACGGTAGTCACTCTCAAATACCGCACACCGCGTCCGGAAGGCCTGTCCAAGCACACCACGGCGTGGGAAGACCTCCAGCGCACGATAAAGATTGTCCGCAGCGAGGCTGCTTCGAGGGGGCTTGACCCGGACAGAATCGGAATTATGGGCAGCTCGGCCGGCGGACACCTCACGCTTATGGGCGTGACATCATCCCTCCATAAATCCTATCTTCCAAAGGATGACATCGACAAACTCTCCTGCAGCGTCCAGTGGGGAATCGGTATCTACCCGGCATACGCGCTCACCGACGGAATCGACCGAAACAACACCGGCGGTGGAAATGAAGACGATGCAGTTCTTGTCCCGGAATTCAGTTTCGACCTCAAGACGGCTCCGATGCTGTTCATTCACGGCGACGCAGACGGTTGGGCCTCGATGAACTCAGTGAAATGCTGGGAGAAGATGAGGGCGATGGGCATTCAGTCAGAACTCCACACCCTCGCTCTGCGCGGACACTGTTTTCAGCGCAGCTGCTCTCCAGGCACGGGAAGCTACACCCACCTCGACCGCATCTGGGAGTTTTTGTCCGCAAAGGGCTACAACCGATAAATTCCTCATTCATTTTGCCGAAATCAGGACATCTTCACCGGAAGGATGAGGCCGTTTTCGTCAAATTCGAGACGGTCGATGCAGACCACGCGGTTGTCTCCGTCGGTGGAGCCGAGCGGATGTATGGAGTGTCGGATTTTCTGAATTTCATACATTTTGTGTTTACTAAAGTGGCTGAAACCGCTGTTGGAATCAGCCACTTTCAGTTACCTATGTTGATTATTTGACAAGTTCCAACAGATAGCCTCTCAGGTCGTCCCATCGGTAATACGGGCCTGAGACGGAGCGGAGTGCCGGAATGGTGGTCTCGACCTCGTTGCGGAGAAGCTTCACGAGGACATCGCCCTTCCTGTTGCGGTAGAAAATCATCTGGAGGTTGGAAGCCATCGGCATATCGCGGAAACCATACCAGACGCCGTCGATTGCTTCCGCCATCTTGCGCTCCTCTTCCATTCCCTTGACACGCATTATGCTGAATAGAGGGCCAAGACCCGAATCGTGTCCGAAACGCAAATCTGCAACGCGATTGTTCCCCCGGACTGCCTCATCTGCCTTTTCGACAATGTCCCTGAGGATTCTTCCCCCGATGAGATCTCTCGTGCGATGGTTTTCTACACTTGAATTCATATAGTGATAGTAGCGGACGTCGTTGTAAGCCCAGAGAGCGTAGAGTTCCTCGGGAGTGAAATGACGGTAGATGTATGGGTCTTCAACATTCAGACATTGACCGGTGCTGCCGGCCCAGATGACATCGTAGAAGAAAGCGCAGGCGTCGCCGTTTTTCATATATTTGACTGCCTCACCAGGGTCTTTTGTCCAGGCTTTCAAAAGCCTCTCGGGATTGAGATTCGCATTGAGCACAGAGTCCATAATGGCAATTTCCCTCTTCCCTATGCGAGGAACGCCCTCGTCGTTGCAAAGATATTTTTTGAAGCGCTCCCCTGCATCCATAGTGATGTCGAGTCCCGGGTTCTCGCGGGAAAGTTGTACGCAAAAATTTGCCATACTTTGGATGCAACGCTGGATTTCAGTCGACGCGCAGAATACTTCCCTGCGGTCTTTCTGATGGAAAAGTTCCGGGCAACGCCCGCAAAGGCGGGCTGCAATTTCCTGATGTTGGGCGGCTCCCTTGTGAGTGAGGTAGCCGAGCTGTCCCTCGTGTTCTTTGCGAAGGAAGCGGATGTCGTCGCGAACTGCCTGTCCCTCTTCAGTGAGAAGTCCCCTGGAGTCAAGACTGTCGAAGACCGCGAGGGGTTTGTCCATATAACTGTAGGTGTAGTGGTAGCGGCTTCCGTGTCGGCCGTAGTGACTGACATAAAAAGGCTTGTAGCCCTTTGGAGCCGGGGTGTCGACAATCTTCGACGGCGCCTCATAATTGTGGTGAAGATTGACGCTTCTCGTAGGGTCTTCCTTCAGAAGCGCCATGACTTCCTGCCTGTGCTCAGGCGACTGGGCAAAAGAGACAAGACAGCAGCCCATAGTCATGGCCGCCGTGATGACAACATATTTTTTCAGTCTCATAACCAGACTCTACTTAGTCATAAAATTAACGGTTCCACGCACATCGTCAGATGCTGCCGCAAAATACACCGTAAAATCGTGAGCGGCATCAAGAACCCACTCGTGTTTCTCCTCGTTGAAGTAGGCGAGATCGGAAGCCGGAATCTCGAACGACACCGTCTTTGTCTCTCCCGGAGCGAGGCTCACCTTGTCGAACGCCTTGAGTTCCTTCACCGGACGGTCGAGCAGAGGATTATGCTCACCGACATAGAGTTGCACGACTTCCTTACCCTCACGGGAACCTACATTCTTCACCTTCACCGAAGCCTTCAACACTCCCTCGGCAGAGACAGTTTTGCTCGCCTTGAAATCACTGTATTCAAACTCCGTGTAGCTCAATCCGTGTCCGAAGGCGAAGAGAGGCTTGATGTCGCGGTCCTCGAACCAACGGTAGCCGACATAGATACCCTCTTCATATTTCACATCAGAGCCGCAGGTGTACGCGCCGAGAGCGTGGGCCGGAGAGTCCTCAATTTTCACAGGGAAGGTGAACGGAAGTTTTCCGCTCGGGTTGACAGTGCCGAATACCACGTCAGCGATGGAGTTTCCGGCCTGCGAGCCGCAGAACCAGCACTGAAGAATTGCAGGGACTGACTCTACCCACGGCATTGCAACTGCGTTTCCGCTGACAAGACAAACCGCAAGGCGCGGATTAGCCGCTGAGAGAGCCTCAATCACCTTATCCTGCGCATAAGGAAGACCATAGGAAACGCGGTCTGTTCCTTCGCTGTCCTGATGACCGTCCTTGTTGAGTCCTCCGAAGAAAAGCACGACGTCGGCGTCTGCAGCGGCCTTGACAGCATCCTCAATCAACTGCTCCTCGCTGCGTGACTCCGAAAGGTCCTGTCCAGTAGTCACTCCATTGTATGAATTTGATGCACTTCCGACATATCCCCTCTCATAAACAACCTCGGCCTTGTCGCCCACGGCAGCCAATATTCCTTCGAAAGGAGAAACTTCGTGCTGAACTTTCAGCGACGACGAACCTCCGCCGACAGTCATCATCTTCAGAGCATTCTCTCCGACAACCAGTATCTTTTTTGTCGACTCCAACTCCACCGGAAGAACCTTAACCCCCTGAGCGGGCGCATCGTTTTTCAAAAGAACGATACCGGCGGCTCCGATTGCGCGAGCTGCGGCGTGATGTTCCGGAGAATTGAGCGAACCGAACGGCTTGTCTGTTTTCATCGCCGTGCGGAAAATGAGTTTCAACACGCGGCCTGCCTTATCGTCGAGAGTTTCGAGCGAAGCGCGACCGTCACGGAGTCTTTCGAGATAGGGGTCTGCAAGCATATAGCTGTCATAACTCTTCTTTCCCTTGGTCGAGAGTCCGTCTGTCCAAGTTCCGTATTCAAGGTCCAGTCCGTAAGCGGCAGCCTGGTCGGGGTCGTTCGCTCCTCCCCAGTCGCTGATGACAGCCCCGTCAAATGCCCACTCCCCTTTCAGGACATCGTCGAGAAGGTATTTGTTGTGGCAGAGATGCTGACCTTTGTAGAGATTGTAGGCAGCCATAACTGACCATGCGCCCCCCTTCTCAACGCCGGCCTTGAAAGCCGGGAGATAGATTTCGTAAAGAGCCCTGTCAGAGACTTTTACGTCCGCGATGTGGCGGTTACACTCCTGGTTATTGAGGCAATAGTGCTTAAGACACACAGCCACACCGTTCTTCTGTACCTCCTTAATGTAAGGCACGCACATCTCACCGGCAAGGAACGGATCCTCGCCCATATACTCGAAGTTTCTTCCGTTGTAAGGCGTCCTGTAGATGTTCACACCCGGGCCGAGCAGCACGTCCTTCTCACGGTAGCGTGCCTCCTCGCCGATGCTCTTTCCATAGAGGGCAGCCGCTTCCCTATCCCAAGTCGCGGCAAGGCAGCTGAGTGCAGGGTAGGCGGTGCAGGAGTCGTTGGTCCATCCGGCCTGATCCCATTCGTCCCATTTCACTTCCGGACGGATTCCGTGAGGGCCGTCGGTACACCAGAGTTCAGGAATACCGAGGCGAGGCACACCGGCAGACGAGAACTTGCTCTGGGCGTGGAGAATCGCCACCTTTTCCTCCATTGTCATTCGGGAGAGCGCGTCGGCAACCCTCTCATCGAGGTCGCGGCTTTCGTCCATATAGACAGGAACGCTCTGTTTTACAGAACACGCGGACAATGCAAGCAGCATCAAAGCGGAGATAGAGAGAAGACTTTTCTTTAGCATATATTATCAGTTTTTGTAATTATCGTGGAAACGGGAATATAGGATACCGGAATCAGATAAACCCGAATTCTGCAAAATTAAGGAATCTGACAAATCGAGACAAATTTAAAATCAAAATTCAACGTTTTTATGTCATTTTTTGAAAATATCCTTACATTCTTATTGCTTTATAATATCTATCTTTGCAGATATTTGAACGTCTTGCGAATGTTAAACTTATCTCATTTATCGAACTCTCAAATCCCACGCACTTTTTTTCTGTCCACGTTACCCCTCTCCTAAATCCTCTCCCTCG
>SAMEA104315422__coassemble_330_pt1 | contig 24805 bp, 22 predicted proteins | sample SAMEA104315422__metabat2_high_PE_007 | metagenome-assembled genome bin SAMEA104315422 (sample SAMEA104315422) | gut metagenome | biome: Monkey gut; feature: monkey-associated habitat; material: faeces | place: China | collected 2013 | reverse complement strand
AACGATGGTCGGTGACGTCGTCTTTCACGTGATGAACTCATAAAATAAAAAATGCTTGCGGATGTGGGGAATATTGATTACATTTGCACTCGCTTTGCTTTCGTTGTCCCCGTCGGGGGGGGGTAAAGATGAAATACTGGCCCGAGGCTTCCTATCTACTTCTCAATCAGAGAGTTGTCGGAAATCTTGGGAGCCAAGGAAATTATCTTGGAGCAATGTGAACCAATCTGAACTATAGGTTCGTCATGCTCAAAGTCACGCGATTCATGACGGAAAACAATATGGGAAAAGCGGAGGAGTCTGCGGCTTCAAAAACAGCCGAGAAGGAAAAGGCCCTCTGGTTCGCGATGAGCGCCCCATATAGAAATGAACTCAAGGTCCAGAAGCAGCTTGACGGGTTCGGCATCAGGTCCTTCATTCCGATGAAGGAGGATGTCGTGGAACGTCGTGGGCGCAAGTCCAAGGTGATAGTGCCGGCTGTGAGCAACCTTGTCTTCGTGTATGCGATGCCCTCGACGATAAAGACCATAAAGCCTCAAATTCCGAGAATGCAGTATAAGACAATGCGTTCCGGAGAAAAGAACACCATCATCACCGTCCCGGAAAAAGAAATGAACGATTTCATCGCCGTGACCTCTGCAATGGCCGGCCACGTGACGTACTACGCCCCCGAGGAGATATGTCTCACGAAAGGGACGCGCGTGCGCATAATAGGCGGCGGGCTGTTCGATGGGGCGGAAGGCGTGCTCGTCAAGATGAAAGGGTATCGCAGCCGCCGTTTCGTCGTTGCCATTCACGATTTGGTCTATGCGACCACAGAAGTGACTCCCGACCTTATAGAAGTCCTTGACTAAAACCTCGTTGCCGTACCGACCAACTACGACAGCGTTTTCGACTATGTCCGCGACAAAATCTACACACGCGGCATATAACAATAAAGCCTAAAGACACATTAATGAACCTTCTTCATCGAATCTCCAATTGGTACTTCACCCAGAAGGCCCTTCCTTATTGGTGCGTCCTTGTCTTGGACTGCATTCTCGTGGCGTTCTCCGGTTATATTGGCTACTGCATCAACCTCGGTTGGGACACCTTTGCCGACAGCCTCGTTCCGATAACGCTCGCGCTCCTCATCTCGATGGTCCCTTTCGTCATTTCGTTCCGCCTCCTGCACACCTACAGCGGCATCCTGCGTTACTCCTCCTTTGTGGATCTCCAGCGGGTCGCGGTGGCATCCCTATCAGGCACGACGGTTTTCTGGCTCATCGGACACATCGTTCGGCTAGCCGCTCCGCACCAAAGCATAATCCTCTTTCCTTGCCTTCCTGCGGCCATCTACATGTTCGCTGGCAGCACCCTCCTCATGGGGCTTGAGCGTGTGATGGTAAAGCGTCTGTTCGACTCGTTCCACCTCGACAATGCCACTCCCGTGGCCATTTACGGCACGAAGGCAGGTGGCATCAGCATCGCGAAGAGCATCATAGCCGTGAAGGACAAGAAGTTCGCCCTTCACGCATTCATATCCGACGGTCAGGAGATGAAGGGAGCCTACCTGATGGGCAAGCCGGTCTACCTGAACGAACGCGGTCTGGCCGCAGCACTCCGGCGTGAGGGGGTTAAGGTCCTTCTCGTCTCCCCTCTAAAGTCCGAACTCTTCCGCGCGAACACAGAGATGATAGATGAGTTCATCAGTGCCGGCATAAAGATAATGATGGAGACCCAGCCGGAAGCCTGGGACGGAAAGGATGACAACATCAGCCACACCCAACTCCACGACGTCGAAATCGAGGACCTTCTTCCTCGCGACAAGATTGAGGTGGATATGGACGCAATAGGCAAGTTGCTCAGAGGCAGGAGAATACTCATCACGGGTGCTGCCGGTTCCATAGGTTCGGAGATTGTGCGTCAGGTTGCGAAATACTCCCCGGCTGAGATGATTCTCATTGACCAGGCGGAAACCCCGATGCACGATTTGAGGATGATGATGGCACGCGACTATTCGCTCATCCACAACGAAACAGTCGTCTCAAGCATCACCAACCGCGGACATATGGAGACTATTTTTGCCGCCCACCGTCCGGAGTATGTTTTCCACGCCGCAGCCTACAAACACGTTCCGATGATGGAGGACGACCCGGCGATTGCGGTGCAGAACAACATCTACGGCACCAGGGTGATTGCCGACCTGGCGGTGAAATATGGAACAAAGAAGTTTGTGATGATTTCCACCGACAAGGCCGTGAACCCGACCAACGTGATGGGCTGCAGCAAGCGAATATGCGAAATCTACTGTCAAAGCCTCAATCAGGCCATCCAGCAGGGGAGTGTCGAGGGCGTGACCCAGTTTGTGACCACACGTTTCGGCAATGTTCTCGGCTCCAACGGCAGCGTAATCCCGATTTTCAAGGAGCAGATCAAAAAAGGCGGCCCTGTCACCGTCACCCATCCGGACATCATCCGCTACTTTATGCTCATCCCGGAGGCCTGCAAACTGGTGCTTGAGGCCGGAACGATGGGCAAGGGCGGCGAAATCTTCGTCTTCGATATGGGTAAGCCGGTGAAGATTGTCGACCTGGCAAAGAGAATGATAGCCCTCTCGGGTGCAAAGGATGTGAAGATTGAATTCACAGGACTCCGCGACGGTGAGAAGCTCTATGAGGAGGTCCTCAACGACAAGGAGGGCACTATCCCGACCTCAAATCCGAAGATTATGGTGGCAAAAGTCCGTGAATACGACTACGCCACGGCCTGCGCCAACGAACAGAGGCTCCTTGCCGCCTCCAAGACTTTCGACGATATGGCGATTGTGCGGGTGATGAAGGAGATTGTGCCGGAATACCGCAGCCGCTGCTCGGTTTATGAGGCGCTGGACAGGGAACTCGGCCGGGCGTGACGCGACTGTACCGTGTTTAAGGACGATTTTGAACGAATCTGTAAACTATTTTAGGCAGCGGACCTGCCGATGAGATATGAGACAATTTAAAGATATTCAAATTGCTGTTGCCGGAACCGGCTATGTGGGCCTGAGCATCTCGACTTTGCTATCACAGCACCACAAGGTGACAGCCGTGGACATAGTCCCGGAAAAAGTCGAAAAAATCAACAACCGCATCAGTCCGATTCAGGACGATTACATCGAAAAATACTTCCGTGGCGAATTTGGCGATTGGGAGAAAACAGGAGTCCCGAGCAAGCTGAACCTTACAGCGACGCTTGACGGCGCAGCTGCCTACAAGGACGCCGACTTTGTGGTGATTGCCGCTCCGACCAACTACGACCCGGAGAAGAACTACTTCGACACCCACTGCATAGAGGACGTGATTGACCTGGTGCTGAGCGTTAACCCGGACGCGGTGATGGTGATAAAATCCACAATCCCTGTGGGTTACACCCGTAGCCTCTATGTCAAGTATGCACTCAAGTTCCTCACCGACCCGCATCTTCAAGGCAAAAAGTTCAACCTGCTCTTCTCCCCGGAGTTTCTCCGCGAAAGCAAGGCTCTCTACGACAATCTCTACCCGTCCCGCATCATAGTCGGCTACCCGGAAATCCTCCCTTCTTCCCATAACAAGAAATGGGATGAGGAGAACGCCGCCATCAACGCCATCGGCAACCCCGAGGCGAAAGAGTTTGCAAAGACATTTGCAGCTCTTTTGCAGGAAGGCGCAATAAAAGAAAACATCGACACCTTATACATGGGTATGAAGGAGGCAGAGGCGGTGAAGCTCTTCGCCAACACCTACTTAGCCCTCCGCGTGAGCTACTTCAACGAGCTGGACACCTACGCCGAAATCAAGGGCCTCGACACCCAATCCATCATTAAGGGAGTGGGTTTGGACCCGCGCATAGGCACCCACTACAACAACCCGTCCTTCGGCTACGGCGGCTACTGTCTCCCGAAAGACACCAAGCAGCTCCTTGCAAACTACGCCGACGTTCCTGAGAATCTCATCCAGGCTATAGTCGAGAGCAACCGCACGAGGAAAGACTACATTGCCGACGCAGTCCTGCGCAAAGCCGGCTATTTCTGCTACGACGGCAAGTGGGACAGCAGCAAGGAACACGACTGCGTCATAGGAGTCTACCGCCTGACAATGAAGTCCAATTCCGACAACTTCCGCCAAAGCTCCATCCAGGGAGTGATGAAGCGCATCAAGGCCAAGGGTGCCGAGATAATCATCTATGAGCCCACCCTCACAGACGGAGAGACCTTCTTCGGCTCCAAGGTGGTCAACAACCTCGAAGAGTTCAAATCCAAGAGCAACGCCATCATAGCCAACCGCTACGACAGCTGCCTCGACGACGTCCGCGACAAAGTCTACACCCGCGACATCTTCAGACGCGACTAGGCCAAAATGCACTCTAATAGTGCAAATCTTTGCTGATATGTGCACTCTAACAGCGCAATATTTGTATTAAAAATGCGCAGAATGAGTGAAATTTGTTATCTTTGCCGAATAATCAAAGAGTAACACAATTATGGTTGACGAATCATTATATGCGTATATGCGTTTGCAGCTGGAACTGACCTGCAGCGATTTTCATCGTTATCTTTATAATGATGTGAATTGGAACGCCCGTATGGTTGCTATCACGGGGGCCAGGGGCGTTGGCAAATCAACTATGGTATTGCAATATGTCAAAACTCAAATATCCGATTGCAAAGTTCTATACATCTCTGCCGACCATACATTTTTCACTACACATACTTTGGTCGAGGTTGCTGATGATTTTTCTAAAGAAGCAGGAAGTCTCCTTGTCATAGATGAGGTACATAAATATCCCGACTGGTCTCGTGAACTCAAACAGATTTATGACACACATCCGGATATGAAGGTGATTTTCACCGGCTCCTCTGTTCTTGACATTATTGATGGAGTCGCCGATTTGAGCCGCAGGGTGTTGCACTATACGATGTATGGATTATCTTTCAGGGAGTATCTTGGGCTGTTTCATCACATTTCTGTCCCAAAATATTCGTTGGAAGAGATACTCGACGGAAAAGCACATATCGAAGGAATGTTGCACCCTCTTCCTGCATTCAGAGAGTATCTTTCAGAAGGTTACTATCCATTCGCGATTGAGGGCGATTTCCCGTTGAGGATGCAGAATGTAATAACGAAAACCATTGAGTCCGATATTGCCCAATATGCAGGATTGAGAGCCACGACAGCAAAGAAGCTCAAGAAAATGCTCGCGGTCATTTCGGGACTCGCTCCATACAAACCGAATGCAGACAATCTGGCGTTAGAAATAGGAATCAGCAGAAATAGTGTGCAGGATTATCTCTCGCTTCTGGAAAGAGCTCAATTGATAGGACAACTCAGGGATGATACCGGTGGGATAAGAGGTTTGGGAAAAGTCGAGAAAGTATATATTGACAATCCTAGTTTGATGCGAGTTCTGTCAGGAGGAAAGACTGATGTCGGCAATATGAGGGAAACGTTTTTCTACAATCAGATGCGTGTGAAAAATGATGTAATTTCTTCCCGTCAGTCCGATTTTAAGATAGAAAAATACACATTTGAAGTCGGTGGCAGAAAAAAAGGAAAGAAGCAGATAGAAGACATTCCGGATTCCTTCATAGTGAAGGATGATATTGAATTCGCCCAAGGAAACGTAATCCCACTATGGGCATTCGGGCTGAATTATTGATATGTCTTGTCGCGATGTTACTCGAATTGAAAACACTAAATTAACCGCCATGCTTAATCATCAAGGCTCAACAATCGGGCAAAATAATTGAAATATGGTAAAATATAACGTGGATTTGGAAGGAAAGGCTGTGCTTGTGACCGGTGCTGCAGGTTTCATTGGCAGTAATCTGGTCAAAAGACTGTTTAGAGACTATAAAGATATTAAGGTCGTGGGAATAGACTCTGTCACGGACTACTACGACGTGAACATCAAGTATGGGCGTTTGAAAGAAATCGAGTCATTGAATAAAGACTGGACATTCGTGAAGGCGAGCATTGCAGACAGGGATGTTGTCAATGACCTTTTTGACAAGTATCACTTCTCCGTAGTTGTCAATCTCGCAGCTCAGGCCGGTGTCCGTTACAGCATCACAAACCCGGACGCATACATCGAAAGCAATCTCATCGGTTTTTACAACATCCTCGAGGCTTGCCGTCATCACGAAGTAGAACATCTTGTATATGCGTCCTCATCGTCAGTGTATGGCAGCAACAAGAAAGTTCCATATTCAACAGATGACAAGGTTGACAATCCCGTGTCGTTATATGCCGCAACGAAAAAGAGCAACGAACTAATGGCTCACGCCTATTCGAAACTCTACAACATACCTTCGACAGGTCTTCGCTTCTTCACCGTTTATGGTCCGGCCGGACGTCCTGATATGGCATATTTCGGCTTCACAGACAAACTTGTAAAAGGGGGAACCATCAAGATTTTCAATTATGGCAACTGCAAGCGCGATTTCACTTATGTGGACGACATCGTTGAAGGCGTTGTCCGTGTGATGCAGCACGCTCCAGAAAAGAAGACAGGAGAAGACGGGCTTCCAATTCCGCCATACAAAGTCTATAATATAGGCAACAACCATCCTGAAAACCTGCTTGAATTCGTCAATATACTTCAGGAAGAACTGGTCAGAGCTGGAGTCCTTCCTCAAGACTACGATTTCGATGCCCACAAAGAACTCGTCCCGATGCAGCCTGGCGATGTCCCTGTGACATATGCGGATACTTCTGCCCTTGAGGAGGATTTTGGATTTAAGCCTTGCACGTCGTTGAGAGAGGGGTTGAGAAAGTTCGCTGAGTGGTACCGAGGATATTACGGATAGGAAAAATCGCGTTTAGAAGAAATTCTGACGACTGTGTACTCATTAATTCTCTATTACTAAAGACCTATTTTAAAAGTTCCAATCGAGATAATTGCTATTTTAATTTTTTAGATGCCTAACGAATTAGATAACAAAGTAATAAATGCCACTAAGTGGTCTGGTATAACCGAGATAGCGGCTAAGCTTGTCGCACCAATAACTACTATGGTGCTTGCTCGTCTGCTTACGCCAGATGCTTTTGGTGTATTGGTAACTGCCCAAATGGTCATATCATTTGCAGAAATCTTTACAGATGCAGGATTCCAAAAATATATAGTTCAGCATGAATTTGAAAATGATGACGAGAAGTTTAAGTCCACAGCAGTCGCTTTTTGGTCGAATTTAATTATTTCTCTGCTTATTTGGTTGAGCATCTGCATTTTTTCTAATCCCATAGCAAAATTAGTAGGTTGTGATGGAAACGGCATCGTAATCGCGGTCTCTTGTATTTGTATTCCATTAGAAGCCTTTTCAAGTATTCAAATGGCCCTTTTTAAAAGGGATCTTGATTTCAAAACACTTTTTGGTGTTCGCATTATTGGAATACTTATCCCTCTGATAGTTACCATTCCTCTAGCTTTTGCCACAAGAAGTTATTGGGCTCTTATTGTAGGAATGATTGCCCAGAACTTTTTTAACGCATTAATCCTGACCATTAAATCGAAATGGAAACCTCGCTGGTATTATAGTATCAGCAGATTTAAAGAAATGCTTTCATTTACAATTTGGTCAATGTTGGAAGCTATTAGTATATGGTTAACTTCGTATATTGATATATTCATTGTGGGCACAATGCTTAGCCAGCATTATCTTGGTTTATATAGGACATCAATGGGTACGGTGGGGCAGATTACATCAATTATCACAGCAGCCACTACGCCGGTTCTATTCTCTTCATTGTCCAGACTTCAGAATAGTAGAGAAGAGTTTAATTTAATGTTCTTTAAATTCCAGAAATTAGTTAGTATTTTAGTTATGCCTATCGGTGTAGGTATTTTCATTTTCAGTGATTTAATTACTAAAATACTCTTAGGACAGCAATGGTTAGAAGCTTCATCTTTCATTGGTCTATGGGGATTGACTAGTGCGATTACTATCGTTCTAGCTCACTATGCGAGTGAAGTGTATCGTTCAATTGGCAAGCCTAAGTTATCAGTGTTATCTCAGTGGCTTCATATTATTGTACTATGTCCTGTCCTCTTAATATTTGTTCAAAAGGGCTATTCCTCTCTTTGTATGGCCAGGGCAATTGTTCGTTTAGAGTTGGTTTTGGTACAACTTTTATTGATGGGATTAGTGGTAAAAATGAATGTCTGGAAGATGTTAAAAAATGTTCTGCCTTCTACACTTGCAGCTTCCGCTATGCTATTAATCTTGCTATTGCCTTCATCAGAAAGTATTCTTCAACAATTTTTATACATTCTTATTTGTATTTGTATTTACTTTGTTGTCATAATGCTGTTTCCGGAAGAAAGAATGTTGTGTTTAAATCTCAAAACTATTATCAAAAGATCTAAATGAAAGTAATTGTTGCAGGAGATTTTGCTCCACAAGCAAGACTTGCCAAACAAATAGAAGAAAAAAGATTTTCAGAAGTTTTTCCTGATAATCTGCGTGATGTTATCAAGTCTGCAGACTTCTCTTTTGTTAATTTTGAGAGTCCCATAACAGAAGAAGATTTTAAGCCTATTCCCAAATGTGGGCCCAACCTTTCTTGTACAAGAGAAACTGCTGAATCCGTAAAATATGCGGGTTTCACCGGTGTAACGATGGCCAATAATCATATTCTTGACTATGGTGCAGAAGGGCTTCACAAGTCGGTGGAGTACTGCAGCTCACAAGGGCTTGACATTGTAGGAGTGGGAAACAATCTGGAAGATGCCCAAAAGATTCTTTATCTGGGACAAAAACGGGAACGCCTTGCTGTCATCAATTGTTGTGAACATGAGTTTTCAATAGCCACCGATACAGAAGCCGGCGCTAATCCTTTGAGTCCGATTCGTCAATTCTATGCTATACAAGAGGCAAAGAAAATAGCTGATTATGTTTTAGTTATCGTACATGGCGGACACGAACATTATCAGCTGCCATCACCACGAATGCAGGAGACTTATCGTTTTTTCATAGATGCTGGCGCTGACGCTGTGGTTAATCATCATCAACATTGCTATTCTGGTTATGAAGTATATCAAGGCAAACCTATTTTTTATGGTTTGGGAAACTTCTGCTTTGATGAGAATGGACAGCGAGATAGTTTTTGGAATGAAGGATATATGATTATGCTCGAATTTAAACAGGGGCATATTGATTATGAATTAATACCTTATACCCAATGTAATGAAACAGCATCCGTTAATTTGGTGCAGGAGAAGACTGTTTTCTTGAAAAATATCGCGAAATTAAATGAGATAATTAACAATCCGTCACTTTTAAAAGAAGCATCTAATTGTTATTATGAATCGACTATAAGGGCCTATAACTCATTGATTCAGCCTTATAATAATCGAGTTTTTAGCAAACTGTTCTCAATGAATATTTTGCCATCTATATTTTCAAAGGACAAAAAGATTAGATTACTTAATAATATTAATTGTGAGTCTCATTTAGACCGGTTTGTCTTTGCACTCAAAAAACTGATACAAAATAATTAATGCGGTATGTATTATATAGTGGCCCCACAGTGGTATGGTGCAGATAAAAAAGGACCGGAAATTGGCGCTCAACTTGTTGCTGAGCTATTCCGTAAAGAAGGTTCGTTTGAATTAAACAAACTACAGATTCCGGATGCTGGCTATGATAACGGCATTTTAATGCCTCATTTCAGTGTTATCGATGATGCAAATCGTTCTATATCCGAATCTGTTTATTCCGCATTAACATCCGGTAGAAGAGTGACTACTATTGGTGGAGATCATTCTGTGTCTTGGGGATCCATATCGGGCGCATTAAGGTTTAATCCAGAAATAGGTGTCATTTATATCGATGCACACGGCGATTGTAACATTGCTGAATCTTCACTAAGTCACCATATTCATGGAATGCATATGGCCTATTTGATGGGATTCGGTGATAGTAAATATGTCGGACGCTATACTAATCAATTACTTCCGGTCAGAAATATTATTTACGTAGGAGTAAGAAGTTTAGACCCGTATGAAGTGGAATTGATACAGAATAATGACATAGCGCAGATATCCAGCAATCTTATCAATCATGACTTAAATGACACATTACAGCGGATTTGCGAATTCACGTCGAACTTTGAGCATATTCACATAAGTTTAGATATTGATGTCCTAGATCCATCATTAGCCCCGGGTACTGGTGTGCCTGAAGTAGGAGGATTATCAGAGGAATCATTATGTGCAATACTTGACTTAATTATTAAAACAGATAAGGTCAAGTCCGTAGACTTTGTTGAATTTAACCCATTGTTTGATATTGATTCTCGAACGGAAAGAGTCGTGGAGAAACTCGTTAAGAAAATAAGTCTCATATAATTCTTCAGTCTTTCGTAAATACATATCGTATGCAAAGTATAATTACTTATATTAAACAACCTAGAATATTCGCTTTGGCAATTCTCTCGCATTTTGGGACATGGATTCCGGATTCATTATATTTAAGGATTATGTTCCGACTAAAAATGGGATATAAACTAAACCTTAAGAAGCCACGCACATTCAATGAAAAACTTCAGTGGCTGAAATTATATAATAGAAAGCCGGAATACACACAGATGGTGGATAAAGCAGAAGCTAAAAAAATTGCCGAGAATATACTTGGAAAGGACTATGTCATTCCCACAATTGGTGTTTGGGATAGATTTGAGGATATCGATTTCAATTCTCTACCTGACAGTTTTGTTTTGAAAACGACAAATGGAGGAGGTGGTGGAGGAGTAATTATTTGTCGTGATAAGAATAATCTGAATCTAGTTTCTGCAGGCGAACATTTGAACTCTTCTTTAAAAGCAAATATATATCGTCATCTTAAAGAATGGCCATACAAAAATGTTAAGCCAAGGATAATTGCAGAAAAATATTTGGTTGACGATAGTGGTGAATTGCGAGACTATAAATTCTATTGTTTTAATGGGGAACCGAAAGTTTTTTTAGTCGCGAGCGAAAGGTTTTCTGGGCATCGTACATACTTTGATTACTTCGATATGGAGGGGAATCATCTACCGTTTACTCAGGGCGGTGCGAATAATCCGGTTACGCCTAAGCTTCCATCTACTTTCGAGGAAATGAAGCAAGTCGCCAAGGCATTATCCCAAGGACTTCCCCACATAAGAATCGACTTATATAGTGTAGATGAAAAAGTATTTTTCGGTGAATTTACTTTCTTTGATTCCAGTGGCTTTGAAAAATTTACGCCCCAAGAATGGGACACTATTTGGGGGAATTGGTTAGAGATACCGACATCTATCTGAAGAAAGGTGGTGAACGGAATATATCTTTATCTATCGTCTCTTTTCGTAGAGAATTGTCTTTGTGTTCTCAAATGCTTCAATTGTGAAACATATTGTGATGACAAACTCTTCGTTCTTTGAACAATAGAAAACAAATGACATCATTTAGTATAAAACACTTCAATCGTTGCGATTTTTTTCTGTTGGTCTGGGTGCTCTATTATCTTCAGGGTATCGTGTATCCGGAAGGTGGCGTCATCTCCCTTGTGTTGCTGTGTATTAACCTTTTAGTGTCAGCAATTTGCGCCTTTAAGGTAATGCTGTGGACAAACACTCCAATCTATTTCAAAGGATTGAATTCGTTGATATTGTTATTTACGGTATATGGCTTTTTCTTAATTGTTATGAGCCCTTCCATTTTGTATTATCCTATATCGGGATTTAGGATGGCATCATACAACTACATTAAAAGCATCTATTTATCGTTGCTACCTATATATCCATTCTATTATTACACCAAGAGAGGATATCTCACAACAGAACATTTACGGGTATGGGGCGTAATATTTCTTGTATCTGTAACATTGTCTTATTTCAGTGAGCAGCGCAAAGCCCTAGAGGTTCTTCTCGAGAAAGGTGCGAATGCTGATGAGGCGACCAACAACGCTGGTTATCTATTCCTATCGTGCTTACCTCTGCTAGTGTTATACCGTAAGAAACCGCTGACACAGTTTGCTGCTCTCGCCTTTGTGCTAGCGTTTATTATGATGGGTATGAAACGAGGTGCTATTATCATTGGTCTTGTTTCTGCCATATATTTTATGCGTCAAGACATTAAAAACTCTAAAGGGAAAACACGATTCTTGTTTATATTTTTATCCGTAGGCATTTGTGTCGGGGCTGTTTTTTACTTCATCCATCAGATGGTTACCAGCGATTATATGATGGAGAGAATTGAAGAAACGATAGCGGGAAATTCTAGTGGTCGTGACAATCTTTACTCTTTCTTTTGGAATTATTTTACAGAAAATGCCAATTTCTTACAATATCTTTTCGGACGTGGCGCTAACGGAACATTGGAGATATATTATAACTATGCGCACAATGATTGGCTTGAGATTGCTGTGAACCAAGGATTGATAGGAATTGTAGTGTATGCATTCTACTGGTTGGGTTTCTACACAACATGGAAGCGAGCTACTAATATTGACGCGAAAACCATGCTTGCTCTAACATTTTTTATATTTTTTGCTAAGACCATGTTCTCAATGTCTTATGCCGACATGACATATGTGTCGACATCCATCCTTGGTTATGCCTTGGCAACCTTAAACAACCCTAATTCATAATAATCTATATATGCAAAATGCACTTTACTAAAGAATTAGCAGTGCAAATGGTTGCCTCTTTACATTACCCTTGCGGCATCTGTAGACAAGATAGTAAGTTGTTACTTTCCGCCTGTAAGAAGTGATACAGATTCGATTTCCGATTTTTTATCATTACTTGCTTCTAATCGCAAGGTAACATCTATTCATAAAAGGCAGAGATGCAATGAACAGAATTCTACTTGTTACTGAAAACCTAGGCTCTGGAGGAGCCGAACGACAGATTTGTGGTTTGGCTGCAATGTTGACAAGGGCTGGTTATCCTTGTAGGCTGATAACATACGTTGAGAATCAATTCTATGAGCCATATCTTCGTCAGAATGGTGTTGATTATCAGTTTGTATCGGAGTTGTGGGATAAGAAGACGCGCGTTTTCAAAATGGCTAAATATGTCAGACAATACAAGCCTAATGTGGTTGTTTCTTTCCTGCCGTCTGTAAACAAATCAATGTGTCTCGCCAAGTTGTTTTTCAAGGCAAAATTGATTGTGTCGGAAAGAAATAACAATACTTGTATAACTCGTGGGGACAAGGTACAGTTCAACCTTTATCGTTTGGCAGATGCTATTGTACCAAACTCCAATAGTCAAGGCATATTTATCCGCAAAAACTTCCCATTCCTTGCCGCTAAGGTTCATCCAATAATTAATTTTGTGGATGTGAACCGTTTTACTCCTGCAGAAGAGCCTGTGCAGAATGATGTGCTGCAAATAGTAACAGTCGCGAGATATACTGAACAAAAGAATGTTTTGACCTACATGAAAGCCATTCGTGTCATCAAGGATTTGGGGGTAAGAGTACACTTTGACTGGTTTGGAGATAAGAAACATAATTCTGCCTACTATTCTGAAATAGAGCAACTATATTTCAAACTTGACATATCGGACTATCTTACTCTACATGAGCCAAACCAATCTATAGAGGAAGAATATCGCAAAGCGGATATTTTCTGCTTGCCAAGCCTATACGAAGGGTATCCCAATGTGGTGGCTGAGGCTATGTCGTCCGGATTACCGATAATTTGTAGCAATGTATATGAAAATCCATATATCGTGGAAGACGGGGTTAATGGTTTTCTATTTAATCCAAAGAGTCCGGAGGATATCGCTGCTGCTATCAAGAATATGATTAGTTTAACTCATGCGGAAAGGCAGGAAATGGGGGCTCGCAATCGACAACTCTGTCTGAAGCGTAATACAGAAGAGGCTTTCTTGAAATCCTATGTAAAACTGATTGATAACTTGAAATAGACTCAAATGGCATTTCAAACACTCGAATATCTGATATTCTTTTCGTTAGTGTTCATTCTATATTGGACACTTTGTCGCAAGCACAAAGATTATCAAAATGGACTAATAGTCGTTGCAAGTTTGGTTTTCTATGGTTGGTGCAACTGGCGTTTCCTTGGACTTCTCTTTATTACTGCGCTATCTACGTTTCTTTCTGGCTTATGGATGGATAATACCAATGATGTAAGAAAACGAAAGTTCTTGTTGGTTGGAACAGTTTTTATCAATATAGGGATTCTCTTCTTTTTCAAATACTTCAACTTTTTTGTCGAGACATTTGTGGATGCGTTTTCGCTTATGGGAATGAGTATAAATGTGACGACACTACATTTACTTTTGCCCGTAGGCATTAGTTTCTACACCTTTACGGCATTGAGTTATAGTATTGATGTTTATCTTCATAAAGCAGAATCGACAAATGACGTACTTGCATACTTTGCCTATGTTATGTTCTTCCCGAGCATATTGAGTGGCCCTATCAGTCGTGCACAAAAGCAGTTGCCACAATATTTTAGCAGACGTGATTTCGATTTTGAAAAGTCGATTAATGCCAGTAAATTAATATTGTGGGGGGGGGTAATGAAATTGTGCCTAGCTGACAGGTTAGGGATATATGTAGACACGGTTTATGCCAATATCGCCCAACATAATGGAACTACATTATTGCTTGCGAGTATTCTTTATTCCTGTCAGATTTATGCTGATTTTGCCGGTTACTCATTGATGGCCATAGGTTTTGGCAAGCTGTTAGGTATCGATTTACCAACGAATTTTATTCGTCCTTATTTTGCAAAGACTGTAACAGATTTTTGGCGAAGATGGCATATATCACTTACAACTTGGTTCCGTGACTATATATATTTCCCTTTGGGCGGGAATCGATGCAGTAAAGCCCGTTGGGCTCTTAATACGATGATTGTATTCACGATATCCGGTCTATGGCATGGCGCAGCATATACTTTTATCATTTGGGGAGCGATACACGGGGCGTGTATGGTGATTGAACGATTGATATATGGTGAAAAGATTAAAAAAATCTCTGATAAGTTCTCAATGGTAAATATTATTAGAATTGTTATCACATTTACGCTCGTCAATTTCGCTTGGATATTCTTCCGTATTAATAACCTCGTCGATGTAATGCAAATCTTCAAAAAGATATTTACAGAACCTGGGAAACCATTCCTTGACACAAATACTCTCCTGATGGGATTTGTCGCTATGGCTATAGTTTTCATCTATGACCTCGTCAACGAAAAGCATCTTAACATGCAGTTGCTAAGTTCTCGATTTATAGTAGTCCGATATACAACAGCTGTTATGTTGATAGTCTATATACTTGCCTGTGGTGTTCTGAATGGCGGTTCTTTTATTTACTTCCAATTCTAGTATTATCATGAAGAAAGGTTTATCTAGGTTTTGCATCGCAGTCCTAATAATCTTGATATCGGTTGCCATTGTAGATAGTGCTATAGGAAAAGTAATGGACTGGATGCTTCCTAAAATAAGCAATCAAGGGGATACAGGAAAGACATACTTTTCACTATATGACGTAGAATCGCCTATTGTAGTAGTCGGATCCTCACGAGCTTCTCATCACTATGTTACTCAAATAATTGAAGATACACTAGGCATGTCAGCATACAATGTCGCTCGTGATGGTTGTTTCTTCAGTTATAATTGTTGTGTGGTTAATTCTATACTTGACCGATATTCTCCCGAACTGATTATTTGGGAGAATGGGACAGAGTATCTATTTAATGGCTTTGATGATCCTTTAGAGAACCTTTACCCATACTATAAGCGAAACAAGTGGGTAACATCTGCCATTCAAGAAGAATTACCTTGGACTGAATATGTTAGACTCAGCAGTCGAATTTATCAATACAATTCTGTAATGCACCGCATATTGATGCGCTACCTTCGGAGAAATGCTTTCTATGACGAAACAGAGAAAGGTTATATGCCTCTACAGCCAAAGTTGTTGAAAAAAGCGCTTGAACTGAAGCCAACAGAATGCGAATATAGGGAATTAAGCAGTACCAAAATTGAACGTTTCAGAGCAATACTTTCACGTGCGCAGGAGAAAGGTGTTAAGGTCGTAGTCGTAGATTCGCCAATGTATAGGCTATGTGATGTGAATAATGAATCTGCTGTGGAGATGCGTAAGATATGTAGGATGTATGGAACATTGTTTTTGAATAACTCTCAGTTGCCAGAATTCATTAATCATCCAGAGTATTTTAACGATGCTACTCATATGAATAGTGTCGGCTCTATTCCATATACTAAATATGTTCTGAGACAGATAAAAGAATATTTAAGTAATGAGTAAATTCCGTGAGCTTTACAATGCGGACATCGCTCGATATGGAGGAAGGCCCGGCGCATATATGAGAGTATTTCATTTCCTATATCGTAAGGCGGCAACCACTTCATTTGTCCCAAATAAGATTCTATATAAGGCTTTATTCCGATTATGGGCAAATCGCAGAGGTTTGGAACTGACTGCCAATCAGCAGATAAGGGGGGGGCTATACTTGGGGCACGCATACAATATTACTATTAATGGTAGAGCCAAAATAGGTCGCAACTGCAACATACATAAAGGTGTAGTAATCGGTCAAGTAAATCGTGGCCCACGCAAGGGTTATCCATCTATTGGAGATCGTGTATGGATAGGCATTAATACAGCTATTGTGGGAAAAGTGATTATTGGAGACGATGTTATGATTGCTCCGAATAGTTTTGTAAATGTAGACGTTCCTTCACATTCAGTAGTCTTCGGTAATCCTTGTGTTATAAAGCATAGGGATTGGGCAACAGAGGGATATGTGAATAATGTTATAGAATAAAAGTATGAATATCAAGAAATTCTTATGCTATTCGATTTTTGATCATTGTGGTAAGAATGTGAACATTGAGCGCGGTGCAAATTTCTCAATGGAGTCCTGCTAGGATAATAAAGTTTAGAAAATGAAGAATATTTTGGTAGTTGGAGCCTTTGGTTATCACAACAACAGTTTGGATGGTCAATCTATAAAGACTCGCAACGTATATAATCTCATTAAAGAAAAGTCAAATAGTCGTCTCGATTTTTTTTGTACGAGTTTAGCAAAAAGACGACCACATCGTGCGGTTATATTATTATGGAAATTATTATGGGCAGACAAGGTGGTTCTCATTCCATGCCGTAACAACATAACCTACACTTTTCCTGTTATATATCTAATAGGAAAGTTTGTTAAGTATGACATTATTCATATCTGTATTGGCTCATTTCATAAAGACTATTTTTTAGGTCTAAATGGTTTGAGAGCACATAGATTACAGCTTTTATTAAGTAAAAGGATTCTTGCTTTTTTGCCAGAAACGACATCTGTAAACAATTGTCTGATAAACGAGCTAGGGTTTAAGAACACTGAAATTCTCCCTAATTTTCGTCCCATACCTACTATCCCGGAACCAACACATAATTGCACGGGGACGCTGAAACTTGTTTTTATGGCAAGAATTCAAAAAATGAAAGGATATGATATTGTCTTTGAGTTTGCTAAATATGCAGAAATCAAAAGATTAAATCTCGCAATTGATTTTTATGGACAGATAGAAAAAGAAGAAGCCACAGATTTCTTGCAAAAAGTTAAAGAATCCTCTGTAGTAGAGTATAAGGGCTATTTGAGACCAGAGCAAATCACCAATACACTATGTCAATATGACATCCTGCTACTGCCAACGAGGTATTATATGGAAGGCTTTCCCGGAACTGTTTTGGATGCTTATATAGCAGGGATTCCCGTCATTGTTACAGAGTGGATTAATTCTCATGAATTTGTAAAGAATGGAGAAACGGGATATATTGTTGACTTTGAAAATCCTCAAGACATGTTTAATCAGTGTATTATAGATTTGTATAATGATAGAGATTTGCTATACATATTAAAAAAACGAGCACGAAAAGAATGTTTTAAATATTCCAAACAATATGCTTGGTCTATACTTAGCAAATATTTACAATAAGCAAAGGAAATATATGTTACATCCTACATTAAGTAAAAGTGGCCGTTTTTTTTTCTGGCCAATTATTAGATTCTGCGAATATCTTGGAATGCATCATCCTGCACTCTTAACTAGAATAAGGTATTATGTGACTTTCAAAAAACACCTTAATCTGAACAAACCTCATGATTTAAATGAAAAAATCAAATGGGCGATGCTTTATTCAGATACCTCTCAGTGGACAGAACTGGCTGACAAGTACAAAGTAAGGTCATACGTTGAAAAGATAGGACTTCCTGATATTCTTGTCCAATTGTATGCTGTATGGCGCAAAGTGGAGGAAGTTGACTTTGACGTGCTACCAGAATCCTTTATCATAAAGGCAAACAACGGTAATGGTAAAGGAACCAACAAGATTATCCATAAGGCAGACTTAAGTGAGAAGAAAAAAGCCGAATACAAAGCCATGGTTAAGGACTGGCTTGGAAGGAAGCGCATTGGAGCACTGAGCGCAGAGCCTCATTACAAAGGCATTGAACCATGCGTGATCGCCGAGGAGGTGTTGACGCCCGAGTCGGGGTCTGGTACGCTGACTGACTACAAGATATGGTGCTTCAATGGCAAGGCATATTACGTGTTCGTTTGCAACGACCGCAGTTCTAGCGGTAATAGTGCTCATGTGCTGACCTATGACCTAGAATGGAATCCACATCCTGAATATTCAGTATTCAATTCAGACTATCAACAAGGCGAGGTCATCCCTAGACCGAAGAACTTTGAGTATATGATTTATGTGGCAGAGAAACTATCTCAAGGATTCCCCGAGTTACGTGTGGACCTTTATAACATCAATGGAAAAGTTTATTTCGGAGAGCTTACCTTCACTTCACAAGGGGGCGGTATGGATTACTTCACACCGGAGTTTTTGAAAGAACTGGGCTCGAAATTCGACATCAACGATTTCCCAAAGAAGAAATAGATGAAACAGTTTTTAGTATCAATCATAACTCCGTGCTACAATTGCTCCCGCTTTATCGGTCAGATGATAGAATCGGTGCGGGCCCAAACGTACAAGAATTGGGAGTTGCTCATTACGGATGACTGTTCGACAGACGACAGTTGCAACATCGTGGAGAAATATGCAGCCATAGATCCGAGAATTAAGTTGTTCCGGCTGAAACAAAACTCAGGTGCTGGCGTAGCTCGAAATAGCTCAATCGAGAAAGCGCAGGGTAGGTTCATTGCTTTTCTCGACAGCGATGATATGTGGAAACCTGAGAAACTGGAGAAACAGCTGGCGTTTATGCTCGATAATTGCTACAAGTTCTCGCACAGCTATACGCTCGTCGTGGATGAAAACAATATGCCTGTGGGTATCAACAAGAAACCTAGTCGCGTTTCGTTTCGCAGCACGCGGATTATCAACTACATCGGGACTTCCAGCGTTATCTACGATACTGAAGGGGTGGGTAAGGTGTATATGAAACCCATCCGTCGCAGGCAAGATTTCGCATTATGGCTGAACATCCTGCAGCGTACCAAGTATGCCTACTGCATCCCGGAGCCGCTGTTTATATACCGCTATGTCCACAACTCCCTTTCGGCCAATAAGTTCAAGTTGTTGAAATATCATGTACAGGTGTATGAGCAGGCGCTGGGATACTCCAAGCTGCACGCCAACTTATTGTTCTACTGCGTGTCGCTGCCTTGCTTCGTCGTGAAGAAAGGACTGGAGAAGTTCCGTGAGGTGTTTAAAAAAGACCGAGTTGCAAATCTTTACAAAGTGTTTTAGGTCGTAACTCATTACTCAAATAAATGGCAAGAATACTTCTTTTTGGTGGTTTCGTTCAATCCCTATCGGCTGCGGCTTCGCTGAAGGCGGTGGGGCACGAGGTTGTCATAGCCGCCCAGAACGATCCTGTGGCAAAACGATGCCGCAGCAAGGAAAAATACATTGAGATAAAGATTGAGGCACCCGAAGAGATGGTACTGAAACAGTTGATTCATATTGTGCAATCTGAGAAAATAGATGTGGCTATTCCGCTTGAAGATGCATATGCGGTGATTCTGAGTAAGTACAGAAGACAGATTGCAGATTCAACGGGAGTCTTATGTGCCGTTCCTGACTGGCATCCATTCTCTTTGGCTAGTAACAAACAGGCTTTGCTCGCACGATGTAAGGAGATTGGCGTGGGGCATCCCAAGACGGAAATCATCCATGACAACTACTATGAATTGGCTTCATTAGTGGGCTTCCCGTCACTTATCAAGCCTGACCACTCGGAAGGCTCGAGGGGGATTTTATTGGTGAATAACGTAGAGGAACTGATGACTGCTGCCCCTGAAATTATAGCTCAATATGGCACGTGCTCACTTCAAGAATATGTCAGCAATGACCATTACTACAACCTGATGGTATATAGGACAGCTGCTGGAGAATACAGCAATTATGTCGTGCTGGAGATACTGCGATATTATCCCATCAAGGGCGGCAGTAGTTGTATAGCAGTAACTGTGGAGAATATACCGATGTTGGAGATGTGCAAGCGCGTGTTAGACGATCTGGATTGGGTTGGAATGGCCGACTTTGACATCCTTGAAAAAGGGGATGGGGATTATAAGATTATTGAGATTAACCCTCGTGTACCGGCATCGCTTCGGGGTGCGGAAATTTCTGGCGTGAACTTCCCGGAAATAATCGTATCGGATGTTTTGGAAGGAAAACTTCCGAAATACGACTACCAAACGGGTAAATACCTCCGTTTTCTGGGTTTAGATTTGGCTTGGTTTGTGGCCTCGCCGCAGCGATTGAAGTGCAAACCGTCGTGGTTTAAGTTCTTCGGCAAGAACATATACTATGAAGATGGCGGCTGGCGCGACTTTCCTGCTATGATGGCCTATATATGGTCGGGTATTAAGAAACAACTTTCTCCTTCCTTTAGAAAGAGTAAACAAGGCATGAACTGATATGAATATCATAACTTTTGACATAGAAGACTGGTACAATCACGATGACTACTCTCGCGATTTCGCGTGGGAGAAGCACGAAGTACGTATCTATGAAGGAACAGAGCGAATCCTCACAGCTATGGCCGACAGAGGTCTTAAAGGCACCTTCTTCTGCGTGGGATGGATTGCGGAACATCATCCACAAGTTATAAGAGATATCGTAAAGGCAGGACATCATCTTGGATGTCATTCATATCAGCATGAATTAGCTACACGTTTCTCTATGACGGAATTTAAAGAAGATACCTATAAGGCAAAGTGTTTAATTGAGGATGTGGCAGGCTGTGAGGTTGACGCTTTTCGCGTACCTTCGTTCTCAATAACAAGAGATAATCGCTGGGCATTCGATGTCCTTACAGAATTAGGTTTCAAGTATGACAGTTCAGTTTTTCCTTCTAAACATGAATTTGGCGGCATTCCTGGGTTTAAGGCTGAGCCGTCAATACTTCGCACACATAATGGCGACTTGAAGGAGTTTCCTATATGTTTGGGAAAACTACTGGGGCGTGAGATTGTGTATTCTGGTGGTGGGTATTTCAGAGTGATGCCTTATCCGCTACTTAGAAAATGGACGGCACATGACCCGTATGTACTTTCGTATTTCCATCCCTCGGATTTCGACCCAGGTCAGCCCCAGATGCCAAAGCTCTCACTGATGAGGCAGTTTAAGAATCGAGTGGGGCTGAAGGGCTCATACAAGAAATTCAAGAAGTATATTAACGAATTCTCCTTCATTGATTTCCGTGAAGCGGACAAACAAATAGATTGGACTAAGTGTAATGTTATTGAACTCGAGAAAATCTGATCTTATAGAAAGTGAGTGATTTTGATTGGAAATAATGATATTTTACTTTCCGTGCTTTCAATTGGTTAATAAGGTTTAGTGGTAAACAAAAACATCTTTCTCGTGTTTGCTGAAAATTATTATTGGATTTTGAGAGTGTAATTGACATCGCGCGAAGATGAAACACGTGACAATAAAGAACGTTGGCACGATTAGAGAAATAGAATATCTTTCGGTTCCATTGGACCAGATTTATGAACAATATGAACGGTTATGAAAATCGTTTCTGACGCCATTTCAAGGCAAGCTTTCTACCACTTGTTTACACGTCAAGTCAATGGGCGAGAAATTGACAATGATTTGTTTTCTTCCCTTTCTGATGAAGATTGGAAGGGGGTAATGGCTATTGCCTATAAACACGGCTTAGCCGGTATCTGTCTTGATTCTTTAGATAGTCTGCCAAACGATTGTCGTCCACCTAAAGAGTTGCTGCTGAATCTTATTGGCATTACGACTCAACTGGAATATCACTATAAAACACATTTGACGACACTCCAATCATTGTCGGATTTCTACCATAAACACGGTATTAGGACTATATTGTTGAAGGGATATGGCTTATCTCTAAACTATCCCAAACCAAATCATCGCCCCTCGGGAGATATAGATTTGTTTTTATCTGATGGTGAACAAGGGGATGAATTGATAAAAGAATTGGGCATTGAGGTAAAGCAAAACGAGGAGAAACATAGCACTTTCATTTATCACGATGTTCATATTGAAAATCATGCTACGGTTATCTGCGAACTTGAACACGGCTCTCTGGCCGAGATAGAGACGTTTCTGGAACAAGAACTAAAAGAGCACTCCAAGTATGACAATGTTTCCGGATGCTATCTTCCATCAGGGATGTTCAATGCGGTCTTTCTTCCATTACATCTTGGCGGTCATTTGGTGTATGGAGGTGCGAATCTGAGACAGATTTTGGACTATGGTTTAATGGTAAAGAACTCTGCCGAAGACAGTATCAACTGGAACAAGGTCAGAGAGCTTGCTGTTAAAGGCGGTTTCTTCAGATTGATCAGTTGTCTTAATGGAATATGTATTGATTACCTGGGTATTCCACAGGATTGTTTTCCGAACTGGACTCGCGATGCTGAGTTGGAAAAAAAGGTGATTGAAGATATAATTACCTCGAACTATGATAATACTGGTTCTTTTGCTGGAAAAATCCGACGATATTTTGAAAATCGATGGAAATATAATCTTGTCTATGGAAGAGAAAGTCATTTTTTAGGTTTATTCAGGAGAACCCGGTCTTGGATGATTTGGAAGTGGGGGATAGGTAGAAAAAGTTTATGGGAAAAATAATATTCAATAATGAAACGAATATTTGATATTGTAGCAAGCGGTCTTGGTTTGTTGGTCTTGAGTCCATTGTTTTTAATCATTGCAATATGGATAAAATTAGACTCGCCGGGGCCGGTTTTTTATAGGCAGGTGCGTGTGGGACGGCATAATAAGGATTTCCGCATTTTCAAGTTCCGTTCAATGAGAGTAGGCTCTGACAAGGGAAGCCTTGTTACTATTGGGGGGCACGATCCACGGGTTACGCGCAGCGGGTACTTTATCCGTAAGTTCAAGATTGATGAATTGCCTCAGCTTATAAATGTCTTCATTGGGGATATGAGTCTTGTTGGACCACGTCCGGAGGTTCGGCATTATGTCAATTATTGGACACCTGAACAAATGCACGTTCTTGATGTTCGCCCTGGGATTACAGACCCGGCGTCCATAAAATTTCGTAACGAGAATGAATTGATGGAAAAGGCGGAAAGTCCGGAAGATTATTACATCAATGTGATAATGCAGGAGAAGATAAAACTATATCTTGAATATGTCCGAAATGCATCGTTTTGGTATGATATTCAGTTGATATTCAAAACATTTTGGGTCATAGTTTCAGAAAGATAATTCCTGAAAACATAAAAATTAAAAAATAATGAGTACAGATTTGAAAAGAAGAAATGTTCCTTTCAGCCCGCCAGATATGACGGAAGCTGAGGCAAGTGAAGTGCGTGATGCGATTCTTTCCGGTTGGATTACCACAGGACCGCGAACAAAGAAATTGGAACAATTGATTTCAGAATATATTCATACAGAAAAAACAGTATGTTTAAATTCTGCTACTGCGGCTATGGAGATGGCTCTTCATATACTGGGAGTCGGACCTGGCGATGAGGTTATTGTGCCTGCCTACACCTATACGGCTTCGGCATCTGTGGTGGCTCACGTCGGTGCAACCATAGTTTTCGTCGATTCGCAAAAGGACAATGTGGAGATGGATTATGAAAAACTTGCCGGAGCCATCACTGAGCGCACTAAAGTTATTGTCCCTGTGGATATTGCCGGCATTTGTGCCGATGTTGATAAGGTTCGTGAGATTGTGAATAGTCCTGAGGTTTTGGCGAAGTTCCGTCCGTCTAATGACATTCAGAGACTTTTGGGACGCATAGCCATTTCTAATGACTGTGCTCATTCTTTCGGAGCATCGCATTATGGTAAGATGGCCGGCGAGATTGCCGATTTTTCTTCATTTTCTTTTCATGCGGTGAAGAATTTTACCACAGCAGAAGGCGGAGCCTTGACTTGGAATCTGCCATTTGGAAATGATAAGGTGGAGCGCCAACAGGTGTATTGCGGAAGTCCGGTGCCTTTTATAGAGGGAGAAACTTGGAATGAGTTTATTTATCGTCTTTCTCAACTTTTCTCACTTCACGGTCAAAACAAGGATGCCCTCGCTAAGACGAAACTCGGCGCGTGGGAGTATGATATCATTGGGCCTTGGTATAAATGCAATATGACCGACATTATGGCGGCTCTCGGTCTTGTTCAGTTCGAACGTTATCCGTCAATGTTGGAGAAGCGTTACAAGATGGTTTCATTGTACAATGCCGGCATCGATTCTCTCAACGCTGGTCTTGATGAAGCCCATCAAGTCAAGTATCTGAACCACAGGGCTTCCGACCATTGCTCTTCACACCACCTATATCTCGTTCGTCTTCAAGGGCGTACACGA